>Ga0307507_10000046_pt1 | contig 172467 bp, 91 predicted proteins | sample 7_EM_MG_FD_207223 | JGI IMG/M metagenome (GOLD analysis project Ga0307507, IMG submission 207223) | Populus trichocarpa ectomycorrhiza microbial communities from riparian zone in the Pacific Northwest, United States - 7_EM | ecosystem: Host-associated > Plants > Roots > Unclassified | place... | reverse complement strand
ATGGTGGCCCACGCACTGTCACGTGCACGTCGCCGAGCTCAAAGGGACTGCCCAAGTAACCCCCCTACTAATATATTCCTATCGTAAAAAAGTAATTGATTATGGAGGAGGCTGGTCTAACCCGACTTATTAGTTTATTAGGTTAAATAGGTGTTGTTAGGGAGTCAAATATACAGGAGAGAGTATCTCTCATACAAAATTGTAAAAATTGAAGTTGAGCACCATAGAGTTCCGCACCAAAGGCCCTCAGACGGCAGGGTAAACTTAAGGTCGGTAGATATCTGATTAGTTAAAAAAAAGTAGCGTTTGTTTAGGCGGAGACTAGTAATACTTTAGTATTAGTGAGTGCGCCTTTAGTTTGCCCTTGCTGTCTAAGTCGCTTACTGAGATAACTAAATTAGATGGGACTATACACCGTCTTGGCGCATCCGTTTGAAAGCGTGTGTTAATCACGCTAACCAAAATGCGTAGATTTGCACCCAAAAGTAGGTAAAAATACGTTAAAATGGCCGTGCTTATTACTTCAAAGGGTATAAATTCTGCCGTTTAATTACCAAGATCGACACGCGCTTTCAACCGGATGCGCCGAGGCGGTGTTGGCACGCTTCGCTAAGCCTTACTGGCTTACGCTTTAATAAGTTGCCCTGCGCTGTTTTATGTGAGTTGTATCTAAGGCTGCTGCCTGGACTTGGAGAGAAAGAAAGAGGGGATTAAGTAGGCTCTAAAAATCGAGTATCTAGTTTTAGGTGTGAACGAAGGGCTATTTTTAGCTTCTAAGAGGGTCCTAATTTTGGATGTTTTGAGAGCCCAAAATTAGGTCCTCTATTTTTAGGGTCTACTTGATCCCCTGAACCTCCTCGCTTCTATCTTTAACCTTTACTTTTCCTTTTAAGTAAATGGCGTAAAAAATCCCAATTAAGTGATAAAATTTCCGTATAGCTTTCCTATCCTACCAGCAAAGTTATTAAGAAAACGCCAAGCATCTACCCCTGCTTTATTTTATATATAGGATACTGCCGCTTTTGCGGCCTTTTTGTATAATTCTTGCTAGCGTTCATCGACTTGGAAGTAGTATGGAAGTCGTTAAAAGCACTATTAGATATTGTTAATAGCCCTAAGTTGAGAGAGTCTAGCCGTAAGCCGTAGCAGCACTTTTGAAACCGCGACGGAATATGAGAGCGGATGCCATACGCTATTCCAAAACTGGCCGCTATTATTAGACTTTGCTTTCGGTCCCTATTGGCTATTTGTATACCGTGGGAAAACAAACAGCACAGTCTGATGTATAATATCGTGGTGTAAATCGCACGTATAGGAATGCAAGCCACTAGGAAAATCACGTCTGGCTCCCTTTTTATCTAACATTTCCGTTTGTTTCCACTTGCTCCCAATATAGAGGTTCCGCATATTTAGGAACACAAAGATACCTTCCTAATGAGTAACGGCAGCAATGGCTATTATAAGCATCCATGTATCTATAGCGGCTAGTACTGCTCGAACTCGGTCTGGCAAAATGGTGATGCTTGTGGGAAGTGCTTGGTAAGTATCTATATCTGGAGACTTTGTATTATTAGAATATTAATTAAGAACGTACAGGCCGTTGGGAGGCTATTAAGTCGTGATGTAGGCAAAGCGATTTAGTTATCCTCTAAAGTTATTGTCCCTCTGACCGAATTGGGTCAACTTTACTATGTTGTTATGACATGGGACGAACTTCGAAAGCATTGTGTGAATTTTAATGATAGCCTATTTCCAAGCTTAGCACATTTTCAAGCTCTTGGAAAACTCGAGCCATTATATACTTTATGACACAGGAGACACAACTGGTATTGTCTATAGGAAGGGCTTGTGGGTAGGAGGCTCTCCAGACTAAGGCTGTTTGGTAACTGATTATGATATGGTATTGCTAGCGAGACTTAATCTTGGAGGAAGGCATGCTTACCTTAGTAAGCTTAGACTATAGAATTAATTAGCGGATATTGCTAACCTTTTTTGTTAAAAAGTTGATTCTATGGTCTGAGGGACTTTTGTAAGGTTTCTTAGGCGATCCGACTTGTTTTGTATGTAGAGTAGTCACCTTCTTTAATAAAATTGATCTATACTTCTGTAACAGCTATTATCTAAGAAATACCGTCAAATTGATCCGCAGAAGCAGTAATGATTTTATGGTTTTATATTTAAGCCCTGCGCATGCTGGTGAGAATGCCTTGTCTAAGGTCCTAAGTAGGCCTGGGTTGCGCTTGCTATAGGTCTAGTCTTAGTTCCCGTAATGGACCCCGCTCTGAGAGCCCGGTTCTGGACCTGTACTGAGATCTGTGCTTGGACCTTCTTAGCACCTACTGAACCATCTGCATTCTGTCCGGTCTAATATGTGGGAGAAGTTAATAAACTAGTGGCTATTAAAGCTTAATTAAGCCGCTGGTGAGTATGGCAATAGGGTGTTAAGGAGTTTATTAAGGAACCTAGTGTACCAATAGAAATATATGAGTGAGCAATGTAGAACACCAGAATATCTGTATCCAAACTGGATCTTATATATTTAAAGAACTTTATTTTTGACGATGCGCGGTAAATGTTAGGGGGATGGATGTGCAAAGCGCGTTCTCTGATATTTAGTATGGGCGTCCCATAGTAAATATTGGAGATGCAGCTTTCTGACACTACTGACGGTGGCCCCGCGGGCACTATTATGTAAGTGATGCCTTCTGCAGATCCGCCTAAGATAATAAAACTTGCACCTTATAGTTACTAGCGAAATCGGCTTCCGCCCTGAGTGCGCTTGAAAATGTTTTTCCATTCCCTGCCAAGGTGCTTATTTAACAAGCTAACTTGATATGGCTACGCATCTAAATCGAGGTAAAAACTATAATATACCATACTTTATGAGCATCTCTCTTGCTTGTATATGTACATTACATGCGTAAAGGCCCGTGCCCTTAGGGGAGATTATAGCCGTTGTGGCGGTCGCTGGAGAGACACCCCCGAGGGAATTTGAGATAATAAAATTTTCTACTGGTCGCATTGGTACGCCAATTGCCAATTACATCGTTGGATAGAGTGCATCGAGGGTGGGTGAATATACGATAGTAGGACGCGTAACACGAGAACTCCCCTTTTAACGTGATCGCGGTTTGAATGTAGGGGGGGGGGCCTCGCCCGCGCACTCAGCCTCATCGTATGGCAACATCTTAACACTCCTACCTTATGCTATGCCGCCTTGTACTGTGTGTGCTGCATTTAGGTAGATTCTTGCCAAAGCTAATGAGGGGCTGAATAGTGCTTACTTTGCCTAAGTCTCGCATCTAGCGACGGCAATTAGCCAACCGCACTCCGCCCGCTTTATTTGCCTGCCATTAAGCTAAATCTCAATGCCGGACTATGGCGCAGATCCCCTGACCTCGTTATTGAAACGACTTTGAAATTGCCCTTATCTGCGCTTTGCGCATAGAACACGATGCTGTCAAGGCTCTCCTGGATAAGAATTACAAAACTGACGGTTTTTTGTATGGAAAAGCGCCTGGGGATCACAACGCCTATACTTTAGGGAGGATTGGAAATTATTATATGGTGCTTGTGCAAATGCCGGGTATAGGTAAGGTGTACGCTGTAGGTGTAGCTTCCAGTCTCTATACTAGCTTTAACGGCATCAAACTTGGCGTACTTGTCGGCATCTGCGGCGGTGTCCCAAATACTATAGAAGGCGCAGAAATTCTCCTGGGCGATGTTGTTATTAGTATAACTATAATTTAAATCAACCTCGGCCGATAATATCCATATAAGTTTGTTAGGAAGGATACTCTGGAAAAGAACCTTAGCCGGCCAAATTTAGAGATCCGTGCATTTCTAGAAAAGGTATTAGGAGAGTTATCTCGTTAAAGGGTAAAAGATAGAATGGTATACTACTCTAAAGAACTTTGTAAGGAGAAGAGACTAGAGTATCCTAGTGTAGAAAATAATAAACTCTACCAACCGCAGTACTGGCATAAGCATTAATTATAAAGCTCTTGCATAGTTTGCGCTTAATGTCGGACTATAGATAATAAAGTATGCGAGATTGCTCTAAACTCCTCCTATATAGATCTTGTGTGTGATGATAGGTACTTGGTGCCCCGGAACTAAATTATAAAGGTAAGAGGTCTTAGTTCTAGTGGGATTCCAACTATAGATACTAAAGGCACCTAAAAACTATTAATTCACTTTGGCCGTGTTGCGTCTAGGGATATGGTTATAAAATGTAGCTAACATTGAGATAATATTGCAGAACGCGATAAAGTCATTGCGTTTAAAATGGAAGGGGCTAGTATATAGGAGTGCCTCCCTACTGTTGTTATTAAGAGCGTATGTAACTACGCAGATAGTTATAAGAGTAAGAAATGGCAAGGATATATAGCAGTAACTATAGTGGCTTGCATAAAGGCCTTCCTAGAGGAGTAGAGGACCACTAATAGGCGAGATACGTTAGCTAATTGTTTAACTGTTTAAGGTATGGCAAAGCCCTGTGTAATATATTGACCTAAACACTCTTATACTTATTCTTTTAACTATCCCTCCAGACTACTTGCCTAAGATTTTTAATAAGTTACCTTTAGCGCTTAACGCAGCGTTTAATTCTCGCTATAATAACCACAAACCTATATGCCTAGAGAAGATAAGAGTTAAGCTTTTTTAAGAAATAGAATAGTGGAGCTTAAACCCTAATAAAGAGTTTATATATTGGTTAAGCGGCAGTGCTGGCACTGGAAAATCAACTATTACTTATATAGTGGTAACAATACTTAAGAAGGCTAAATAATTAGAAGCAAGCTTCTTCTTTTCTAAAGGTGGAGGTGATATTAGCAAGGCTAGCAAATTCTTTATAACGCTTGCTTTTTAGCTCTTAAAAGTCTTTTCCCCCCTAAGAAACCATATCTGTGAGGCTATAAGGAAGTATCCAGATATTGCTAAACAAGGTCTTTATAGTTAATGGGATTACCTTATCCTTTAGCCACTCTCTAAGATGAAAGTTAATCCCGCTTGGTTACTATTAGTCTTAGTAGTTAATGCCCTAGATAAATATAAAGGTGATAAGGATGTAACGGAACCTTATAGCAGGAACTACGGTGGGTTCTATTATTAGGCTGGGTATATAGGTAAGAATAAATTAATAACGTAATAATAACTAGTGGAGTGGTTGCCCAACAGATTAACTTTAATTATATTCTAAGATTCACTACAAGGAGAGAACTATCTACAGTAGGGACTGAGGTCCTTTAAATACATAACCATACTCCTAAGAAATCCTCTCTTATATATAAGGTACATGTTGTCTGTGTTAAACATAACATTCCTCTTATTTAATGCAGTTAACGCGTTTAATACTATATAACCTTAGTTACTATTCCTTGTTATATAGTTCCACTGGATCTATCCTAGACTATGCCTATATTAACTAACTAGCTTCTGCCGACTCTTCTCTAAGTAGTTATAATATTGTACTTAAAGCGTCTGTAACACTATCTCCCTCCTCTTTATTTTTGTCCTTAAAGATTCCTAACATCTCTAAGTTGTCTACTAGAGGTATAATGTCCGTTTAATTATTCTGGTTAATATCCGTACTTATTATACCTAAAGCTTCTTCTTCTCTTTCCTGGGTTAAGCGTTGCCTTTATACGGTTTCCTCCATACTATTGCTAGGCAAGGTAATGGCGATCCCCTACTCTTATTACGCTAAAGAGGGGTTAGTATGCGTTATGCTAGCAAGTTCTTCATCCTAATAACCCTCCTCTTACTCTAAGTGTACTAAAGCAAACATTTAATCGTCCTGTGATGTTTACTCTGTCTCTAACGCTAAATATACGCGTCCTATAACTCTTAACAGTCTTTAAGTTCCCTAAGTAACTTATTATAGGGTCTTATATTTAATCTACTACTGTAAAGCTTAACGGTAAGCTGGCCTCTATACTACTTAAGGTTTAACGTGCCTTAAAAGAGTCCGCACGCGTCCTTAAAGCTTAACATTTAGCTTATGCTCGTCTTCAACGTCTTAAATATATCCGTAAGAAGGTCTATTTTAAGGAGTGGAAACTTATTCAATAGGGTTTGTTTAAGCTGGGTAATAAAAGGACTAGCTCTCCTCCTATAAGGGAAATAACTCCAAGTAGCTCAGTAATTGCTCCTCTTAGGTCCCCCTTAGGTGACTTATTCTTTAGCAATTCTTCTTTATTAATATTACCTAACCTACTTTCTTCTAATACTCCTATACCTTTCCTATAGCGTTCCTTAGGTTGCTTAGTGGTTCCCAGATAGTCTTACTATAGCCTATCCACTTTACTTTATACTATATTTTGTTATCTATATCCTTATAATTAATAATCTTTAAAACTTGCTATTTATCTTCCCTTTATCCTCTATATATGTCTGCCTTGTAGACTAGTGGCTTAATATTCCTATATGCTAGCTCTAGCATTGCGATATATTGTATAGGGTAGATTTTCATTTTGGCTAATAGGTTCAACTTATACATAACCAATAAAATTCTTTACTTAACTTTAAAAGGCCCTAGTCTAACATAGTCCAATTTCTTGCTTAGTCGTCAACTCTTAAAATTTTTGTATAGTAGCCATACTTTATCTCCCTCCTTAAGATCTGGTCCCTTAAATCTCTTAGCATTATAATACCTTTTTATTCGTTCTTGTACTAGTTTAGCTGTTTCTTTAAGGTCTATATAAAGATTTATTAACATCTCTATTCTTTGCTTAGCTGTGCTACTTGTCTTTTTTGCTTAATATAGTGATAATAATGTTCTTAGCTTATATCCATAATTTACCTTAAATAGTATTATATTATATATAAACTATGTAACTGGTAATAACAATACCTAATTATTCTGTGCGTAATTAATATAATGCCTTAGATACTACTCTAGTGTCTAGTTTAGTCTTTCCATTTATCCGTCCGTCTGCGGATAATATACTATAGATATTATTACGCAAACTTCTTATTCTGCTAGAAATACTTCCTAAAATGCTACTATAAATCTTAGATCTCTATCCAATATAATCTTATCTAGTGCTCTATGTTTTATAAATACTTCCTTTATATAAATTCTAGCGACATCTTCTACTAATATCTCTTTAGTATATGCTATAAAGTATCCCCACTTTATTAGCTTGTCTACTATTACTAAAATTATATCATAATCTTATCCTATAATAGGATCTCTTGACTTTGGTAACTTAATAATAAAGTCCTATAATATAACCTCCCATAGTCTTCCTAGTGTCTTAATAGGTTATAGCCCTCTATACAGCTTATGCCTTATTAGTTTATTCTTTTAGCAATCTAGATATTTCTTTATAACTTATCTTACTAGTCCCTAGATTTCTTAAATAATATACTCCTCTTAAAGTTTTAATACTAAGCCTATAGCTCTGTTATATCCTTATATTATTCCCTTATAGAATTCCTTAACAAATTCTTCTGCAATAGACTTAGGCACATATATTACTTCTCTATTTTTATATTACTCTAAGTCTAGATCCTCTGCCTATGCCTCTTAGATCTTCTATATCTAATTACTCTTTAGTAATTTATAGATCTAACTTTCCTTAGTTACTATAATCTTTAGATAATTATACCTAATTAATCCGTCTTAATTCTTTCGCAACAAAGCTCCCGATAGCTTTTTATTACTTTATAGTTTAGCCCTTCTGCTTAGAGCGTCTGCCCATGCATTGTCTATACCCTTAGTATGCTAAATTTCAAAATAGTACTCTATAAGCATTTCCGCCCATCTAACCTGTCTTTAGTTAAGTTTCTTTATTATTAGGAATCCTATAAGGTTCTTATAGTCCGTCTTAACCATAAATGGTTTCTCTATACCTTATAAGAATGCTCTCTATTCCTTAAGTGCTGCGACTATACCTAATAACTCCTTGTTATAGATATTATAGTTTAACTCTAGTGGTATTATCTTTCGACTATAGTATACTACTAGGTGCCATCCATCTTAATATTTCTATATAAAGTATGCCCCTAGTGTAAAGTTTAATATATCTATTTCTACAACCATCTCTAGCCCTGGTTAATAGATCTTAAGAACTAGCTCTTAGGTAAATAACTCTTTAATTCTCTTAAACAGTTCTTATTATTCCTTTCCCTATACCCACAGTTCTTCTTTCTTCATTAACCGCATAAATAGCTTAATATTCTTCAACCATTGCGCTATAAACCTCCTATAGTAATTGCAAAACCCTAGGAACGATCTCAACTACGTAATATTCTCTAGTTCTTACCAATTCACTATAGCCTCAATCTTCTTTAGATCTATACTAAGTTGGCCTAGTTTAATAATAAATCTAACAAAATCGGTCTTCCTAGTAAAGAACTCGCATTTCTTAATTGCTACTAGCATCTATTCTTCTTATAGTCTCTTTAAGACCTATTTAATGTGTTCTCTATATTCTTCCTTATTCTCTAAGTAGATAATAATGTCATTAAAGTATACTATAACAAATTCATCTAGGTGTTCTCCTAATACACTATTAATTCGCTTCTAGAACGTTGCTAGTGCGTTTATAAGCCCAAATTGCATAACTAATAGTTTATATAGTCCTTCCTTTAACCTAAAGGCTGCCTTCTATTTATCGCCTTCCTTAATTCTAATCTAGTGGTACGCCTATCTTAGATCTATCTTTATAAAGATCTTTATGTTACCTATCCTGTCTTAAATTTCGCTAATTAAGGGTAAAGGATACCTATCCTTTCTAGTAATACTATTTAACTGTCTATAGTCTATACACATCCTAAATTTTCCGTTTTTCTTTAAAATAAACAATACTGGATATTCTACTGATAACTATAACGGTCTAATATATCCCTTTTATAAATTCTCCTAAATAAACTCCTTAAGCGCTACTAACTCTGTTTTAGTAAGCTTATAGATTAGAAAGAACTTTAGACTTATTCCCTCTTCCAATTCTATCTTATAGTCCCATACTATATACTCTAACAGCTTTTCACTCTCTGGTAACTATAACTTTTTACCATACTTATAGTATCTCTTTGGTACATAACTTAAGCCTCACTCAGTCTCTTCATATATCGCTCCAACTTAGTACTATACCAACTTAGTTTACTATCGCACTTTACGCCGTTATATATCCTTAATATTAACTTAACCTATAACCTAATTGATCTTTGGATTGTATTCCTATAACTAAGGCATTCCTAGTATTGCCTCATCCTATCCCAACAGTAGGATATTAAAAGACATTCTAACTGGTCTCCCTTTAATAGTTATCTAAATAGGTCCTGTTTCAAGATTAATAATGCCTCCTTTATAGGCTATCTAATCTCCTAAAATCGTTATAAGTAGATATAAGTGTTCCTTCTGTCTATATAGTAACCCTATTCTTTCTACTGCCTTTGGTAATATGTGGTTCCTAATTACTCTACTATCTACTAACGCTTCGAACTACTAATCTTACCACTTAACTTATAAATTTAGGTATTATCCTTAAATTCCTTTAAGGGTCTAAGGCTCTAATACTAGTTCCCTCTAGTCCTATACGCCTCCCCTTTTCCTAACTATTAGCTACTAAATCCTGCCTATACTTAGTCTAACTTTAGCCAATACTTAGTTCGTTTCTTTTCCTCTACATACTATAGACAAGTATTCTCTAGGCACTCCCACCACTATCATCTATCTAGGCATTCTTCTATAAGGAATCTTCTTAGTTAAAGTATTAAGTCTCCTTAACCTTATACTTCTACTAGGTGCTAACTATATATATACTTAGCATTCCTAAACCGCTTTTCCTCTAGTGCCTAATATATCCTTACTAGGTACTTCCGGTTCTTATCTTTAGGTGCTTTATATATATTGCATATATCATCCATACAAGCTATCCACAATAGTGTATAATGCGCTATATGTTTTAGGTTAACTCTTAGTTTATCTTTATCCTTAAGTTTAAACCTATACCTAGTTAACCTAACTACTAGTATTTCTGCTACTAGTACTAAAATTTATCGCTCGCTTCTCTAGTCCCTAGATCCCTCTTCTAGGTTCCTTAATATTATAATTAATGCTCCTTTAATATGACTTATATATTTTTCCGTAATAGGTTAGTCTTAGACAACTTTTTTATCTAGCTATATATAAAAATCTACCTATTTATCGTTATGTTGTTGCCTATACCACTTTCCATACAGCTGGTTTAGTGTATATAGTCTATCCATTAGAAAGTACCTTGTTATTACTACATCATAATATCCTTTAGTATGTCTTTCTTTAAACTTAGTTAGGATATCTAGATCCTCTTCTTATTCCAGTTTATTTAACTACTTTGCCCTAGGTATTCCTGCACTCGGCCTATTAATAACTCTTCGCATAGGTGCTCTATTCCTTATATAACCTAGTATAGCTAACCTCTTATCTAGCTTTTGCTCTTGCTATATAATAATTCTTGTTTTAAACTTATCTATAGTTTCTTATTTTCTGCATCTTATAACTAGATCTTTGTAGTTATCTTGCTTTTTAATCCTAGTATTAACTATTTAATCTTTAGGCTAAATACTATATTTACCTAGGATTGCTAACGTTCTTATTTATTCTCCGAACTTATAGTTCTTAAACTTATGTCCTATACTTATTTATTTGTTACTAAACTAAGTCGCTGCCCTTTCCTATCGGTTTTCGTCCATTATGGGTCCTTAGGTATATCTTATCTCGTCTTAAAAATCTTAAGCTTTTTTTATCTCTTCTTAAGAATCTTAAGCCTATGGCCTTTTGCCTTTATTAAGTAATAAGCTAGCACTAGCAGTTGTCTACTTACTTAATTTCTTCTAAACGTTGCTCCTATTATCTTATAAAGCGATGGAAATCATATCTAATGGTATTATAATACCCATTACTAAACCTTGTTTTATAATGGTCTTAGTCTCTACTTCTATTTTAACTTCTCTAAGGTCTATATGCTCCTAATAAGCTGCCTTTATTGCCTTATTATTGGTAAATGCTTTGCCTTTATTAAATTTATTATCTTTAATGTCCGATCTATAAGCTGGTTTATTGGTTCCTTTAAACTTAGATAATAATAGCTCCTATAGCCAATAGCTTGCGCCGTACTTAGCATCCTTATAAATTCGGCATGCGTTGTTATAACAATACGCAAAACTGTTAATTAAACACTCTTTTATTCCTTACAGTGCACCATTGTCCCTCTATATATATATACCGTCTGCTAGCCTAGTTCCCTTTACCGCGTAATTACTCTAACCACCTCTATAGTCTCTAGCAAAATGACCTTATTTTCCGCAATTTATATAAGCTCTATCTTTAAACCATCTTTCTTACTATGGAGTCCGCCTAAATGTCTTCTACTGCTAAGATCCCTAGTTTAGCCTCTACTCCTAGGTCCTTTAATTACTTAATCCTTAACCTCTAGGTTTCTATGGTTTCTTTTCCCATCTTTAGGTTTCTTTAGTACCGCTTAGGTCTATTAGCTCTACGCCATTCTATAGTTTTTAACTCTATGTCTATCATTGCGTACTCTGCGCCTTATATAACTATAGAACTCTATCTTGCCCTCTCTTAGCTTATTCCCTTTAGTAGATTCTGTTATTAATCTTTATTAACTAATCTATTAACTCTCTTAGAGTATCCGCATCTTCTATTAGGATAATTACGTCCTAGACTTTAGCCTTAAGTCCCTATTTATACTATGCTATAAGCGCCCTATTATTCCACTTAACCTATATAGCTAGTGTTTAAAACTATATTATATACTTAATTGCTAAAGTGCGTTATATTAAGTTCTAAAGCTTTTATTCTGCTATAGTTATAGCCTCTAAGTCTCTAAATATCTATATTAGTTATTCCGCGAACCCATTTTAACTGGTAAATATATACTATACATCCTAGTTAGTAGTTGTTATGCTATTAGCCTATATTTCCATAAGATATAGCTTAAACCACTTAAGTGCCCTCCCCGTTAGGAACAATCCTGCATAGGCTACTTAATCTAACAATATTACTAACTTCGCTCCTTCCTGTACTACCTTAAAGTGCATTTACATAAGAAATCCCTTAAGCTTTAACTTCTCTCCTAAGAATTGTTTAATTAAAGGTAACTTAATCTTTACTGCTCCGATTTTATTAATACGTTCTTTAAGTATCCTATTATTGTCTTATAAGTGATCAACCATTTCCTATAACTGACCTCACGTAACTACTTAAGAATCCCTATTATCTATACTGGTATTACCTAGCCCTAAGGTTGTGGCTACTGTTAACGCCGTTGTGACTAGTACTGCTCTTAGTGGCATATTATTCAATCTTGTTTAATACCGTAACCTTAGTAGTAAATATGTAACGGAACCTTGTAGCAGGAACTACGGTAGGTTCTATTATTAGGCTAGGTATATAGGTAAGAACAAATTAACAATATAATAATAACTAGTGGAGTGGTTGCCTAACAGATTAACTCTAATTGTATTCTAAGATTCACTATAAGGAGAGAACTATCTACGGTAGGGACTAAGGTCCTTTAAATACACAACCATACTCCTAAGAAATCCTCTCTTATACGTGAGGTACGTGTTGTCTATATTAAACGTAACGTTTCTCTTGTTTAACGCAGTTAACGCGTTCAACACCATATAACCTTGGTTACTATTCCTCGTTATATGGTTCCACCAGATCCATCCTAGACTGTGCCTATATTAACTAACTAGCTTCCGCCAACTCTTCTCCAAGTAGTCGTAACATTGTACTTAAAGCGTCCGTAATAAAGGATGTTTAATAAATCCTCTAGCTCTTTACTAAAGTATAAACACTAGGTTTAGTCTAGTTACAAATCCTTATAATAAGTAGACCAGAGCCTCTAATTTAACGTAGGTTTTGCAATATTTATAGTCTTTATTATTGTAATCTTATCCTTAATTAAATTTACTGTGGACTCGTAGACTGTAATATATTAATCTTCTTCTAATACAACCTTGGGTTGCTCTAGGAAACTTAGGATAACCTACTACTGGACTAGCTTAATAAGGACATTGTCCATTTTCTTATTTTAAAGGCCCACGGCCTCTTTATCTATGCCGCAATAATTTGTTGGTTTTTTAAGAGAAATGAAATTCTCTAGCCCCTAGACGATTTTCTCCAATTTATACTTGTAAACTTACTATAAGACACTAGTGGTGTAATAGCGCTTTAGGATTTATATATAATGGAGCTGGATGAGATATATATCTAAGTTCTACGGCATTGCCTCTAGAAAATATTAAACGAAGGCAATAAGCCTAGCGTTGCCGCGTTTATTAGGAAGTGTATTGGCTTAATTATTATCTTATATAATCTACTTTCTGTTGTTGCTGTGGCTAAGCTAATTAATATTAATAAGAGGCTCCTTTAGAGGATGTTAAATTAGTTATGTTCTATTCTAGATGTTCCTAAACACCAGGAAAGTCCTATCCAACTTTATTATCCTTTATTTTGTAACTTTTACCTTAATAAGCTAAGGTGCTCTGATCTATAATTCTGGGTAGATAAGAAGTAAGCGTATTAGACGCTAGCCAATTGCTATATATAGCTTATATTAAGCTCTCTTAAGTAAGATATCTGTAGTGTAGGCGCCTATAGAATTTTTGTAACCTATATTGACATTAGTTAAGTGCAGCAATATCTTCCTTTAAAGGTTTAGTATGTATACCTTTATTGGATCTAGCATCTCTAGAAGAGCGGAGCTTAGCTTTATAACAACGGCTAGGTCTATTAATTTCTAAAAGAGCATCTTTTTTACTAGCTTAAGGCGCTGAGCTAGATGTAAAAGGTCTTAGAAGGAATTCACGCAATTACTTCTTTAGAGTCTATTGTAAGCCTACTATAGTATAGGAAGTTATCTAACTAAACTATTATTTAGGCTAGCGACTGTCCCAATTTATATATGTTTGTCTATAATATAAAGCGATTTACACTATATAGCTAGCTAGGGATTAAGCAGACCCCCCTCTAAGTATATTACAGTGCGCTTATTTTTGCACTAGTAATAAGTATAGTAAAGAAGCGGTTTATAGGTTAGGTGCCTAGATAGATATAAAAATTACCTAAAGTTGAAAATAATTGGAATGTTTTACTATAGACGCTTGAGGGCCATTTAGGTGCGGTTAGCGCCATAACCTTCTTACTAGACGGTAAAGTGCTGGCGTTAGTATTGTGGGACGGGATAGTTAAGCTATAGGATACCGGCACGGGAGCAGTGCAGTAGATGCTTAAGGGCTATTTATGTAAGGTCATGGTCAAGGCCGTAGCCTTTTTACCGGACGGCAAGGTGCTAGCGTCGGCATTATATAACAAGAGGGTTAAGCTGTGGGATGCTAGTACGGGAGCAGTGCAGCAGACGCTTAAGGGCCATTTAGGTGGGGTTACTACTGTGGCCTTCTTGCCGGGCGGTAAGGTGCTGGCGTTAGCATTGTAGGACGATACGGTTAAGCTATAGAATGCTGACACGGGAGTAGTGTAGTAGACGCTCAAGGGCCATTTAAATAAGGTCACTGCCGTAGCCTTCTTGCCGGACGGCAAGGTACTAGTGTTGGCATTAAATAACGATATAGTTAAGCTGTGGGATGCTAGCACGGGAGCAGTACAGTAGATGCTTAAGGGCCATTTATATAGGGTTACCGCCGTAGCCTTTTTATTAGATGGTAAGGTACTGGCGTCGGCATTGAACGACTATATGGTTAAGCTATGGGATGCCGGCATAGGAGCAGTGTAGTAGACGCTTAAGGGCTATTTAAGGCTGGTTAGCACTGTAGCCTTCTTGCTAGATGGCAAGGTGCTAGCGTCAGCATTAGACGATATAATAGTTAAGCTGTGGGATGCCAGCACGGGAGCAGTATAGTAGACGCTTAAGGGCCTTTTATATAGGGTTACCGCCGTAGCCTTCTTGCCGGACGGCAAGGTGCTGGCGTTGGCATTATACAACGATATGGTTAAGCTATGGGATACCGGTATAGAAGTAGTGCAGTAGATGCTTAAGGGCTATTTAGATAAGGTTACCGCTATAGCCTTCTTGCCGGACGGCAAGGTGCTGGCGTTAGTATTGGATAATAATGCGGTTAAGCTGTGGGATGCTAGCATGGGAGTAGTGTAGCAGACGCTTAAGGGCCATTTATATAAGGTTAAAGCCGTGGCCTTTTTACCGGACGGCAAGGTGCTGGTGTCGGCATTATAGGACAAGACGGTTAAGTTATAGGATGCCAGCATGGGAGTAGTGTAGTAGACGCTTAAGGGCTATTTAGATAGGGTCACCGCTATAGCCTTCTTGCTAGATGGCAAGGTGCTAGTGTTAGGATTATAGAACAGGACAGTTAAGCTATAGAATACTGGTATAGAAGCAGTGTAGCAGACGCTTAAGGGCTATTTAATTCTAGTTACTGCTATAGCCTTTTTGCTGGACAGTAAGGTGCTGGTGTTAGTATTAGACGATAAAATAGTTAAGCTATAGGATGCCAGTATGGGAGCAGTGTAGTAGACGCTTAAGGGCCATTTAAGTTATATTACCGCTATAGCCTTCTTGTTGGACGGCAAGGTGCTAGCGTTGGCATTATAGAACTGGATAGTTAGGCTATAGGATGCCGGTACGGGGGTAGTATAGCAGATACTTAAAGCTAATGCCGCTATTAAAACCCTATTATTCTCTAATAATGGGACATTTATAGAGACTGATTAAGAAATATTATATACTATACCTCTTTTCCCTAGCGGATGTTTTTCTTGGCGGGGTCTTTTACGCGGAATATTTGTTAAAGAGCAGTGGGTAACCTATAAGTTAAAAAATGTGCTTTAGCTTCCTTCTAAGTATTGACCAGTTCGTATAGCTACTTATAGTAGTGTTGTTGCTATTAGGCATGTATCTGGCTATGTATTAATATTAGAATTCGCTTTTTAAACTTTACTAGACCTCCTCTCTGCCCACCTCTATTACGGTTGCTGTCTTTTTATACTCCTCTACGTGCTGCAATAGCTTATGAATGCTATTGAATTAGAAATATAACTGCTTTAAAATGCCCTGCGCTAGGTAGGTAAGCGGCGCTATCCACGTATAATAAAACTGCTGTATATAGTGGGATAAACTAAGGGCCACTATAGTACATTTATAGATGTGGTTAGGTGTAATTGGGTATTAGAGCGATATATCTTAAAGTTAGAGGAGTGTTGTCCAGATTAGTTAAGGGTCTAACCGTATAGGGGCTAGCTTGTGGTAAGGTGCGTACCTTAGCAAAGAGTGGGGAAAAGTGTTTAGGCGGACTTAGAACGGAAGCCGATTTTGCTAGTAACTGTACTCCTTATAATAAGCAATGACCGGGTCGTAGCAGATCGTGGTTTTAGACACGTTGAACGTGGTCACTAATAGGGGTCGGCGAAAGCTGAGCGTGGTTACCAATAGAGCCCTTAGAAAAAGGTCGGCGGTATTATACTTTTACCCATACAGAACGCGCATTAGTAGCTATATTTAACTTAAGTGAACATATAAACCAAAATATTGAGAGTATATGCTCCGCATACACCTAGAGATATAGACACAGATATACACATATATCTATACCTACACATATACAACCGCATTTATATATGCCTTACTATACCAATAACAAGTGAAAACTATACTAAAGTAAACAAGAGTATAGTAGGGTGGCTAAACGGTCTATAAGTTAGTATGCATAATTATATGCTAGGTATATGCTAAGGATACGTAGGTATACTAGAGCGTACCTAATATTAAATACAAAGACGATAGTTCTTAAAATAATACAATCAGTAGAGAGAGTATTGAAGATAAGGAGAGTAGGGAGGGCGAGGAGGGTAAGGGTTAAAATAGTATATAACAGCGGTTTCTATTTTATATGGGTCTCTCTAAGGTAAGACTACGTATAACACTATATATAGGCTATATATATACTAAAAATATCTAGAGCACACTCTAAGACCATAAAGTACTTATTAGCTCTAACGGTAAGCACCAAGTTATTATCTAAGAGGCAATAGACTATATTATAATGCCAAAATATCCAGTAACTAGAAAAGAAGGAATTGTATACTTTATCTATAAAGCAACACCTCTACTATCTATAGATGCAGATAAAGAAATAGTACGCGAGGTTATTAAGCAGTATATATTAAAGGTATGCAATACACATGCTAGGTATATGCTATACTTATACCTCTAGTAGATTTAATTTTTGTTTTATAAAACCGGTAACCCCAAAGTTACACAACTACAACTCCTTGGAGAAAACAATAATTGGGAGAGTAGAAAAGCATTTTATTAAGCGTTTAAATATAGCGGCATTAAACACTACAAGCACGCTTATAAAGATGTCCTCCGTATATGCCCTATATATAATAGGGTTAAGCTTAAATCAATTAATAACCTTTAAAAGCGTAGCAGTCGTCTATACTAAGCAGTAGAGGTTAATAAAAAGCTTAAGCAAAGTACAGAGAAGTAAGCATTATCTATATATATTAGGTAAATACTTATAATATACAGCTACTACAATGGTATTCTATAATTATGGCGGCAGTGTACCTATCCTAGTATACAAGAACGTGTATATAGTAAAAGCAGACTAACAATATTTTCTCAATATAGAGTGCGCATATGGCCAGCGTATGCGTGATATATGCTTATTATATACAGATAATGTTTATTAGTTATTCTAGCAGCAGTGATACTAAACTATAGCATACTGCTTGGCCTTTATTATCGATAACTGCTAGGGTAGATATTTAATACCTACATCTACTTGTTAAATATAGGGTTTAGGAACTTAAAAAAGAATATACCTATATTAGACATTCAACGTCAAAGCGAAAAAATTATAGTAGGTAATGTATACACTATATATACGCTACGCATATGCTAAGCCTATTAGGGTTTAACCATCTGTAAGGCTAAGGTAGGGTAGTAAGCCAAACATATAATACATAGTTAGATTGCTATATTCCTGTTAATATAGCATAGTATCCTTACATTTGCCTTATTACACGGAATTCTTATATATATTATCTACTATACCTAACAAAGCTACCAATTAACCTTGCTAATAATGTAGTTAAAGCAATAAGGTAGGTGGAAGTCCTAAGCCTTACTATACATATGCCCCGTATATGCACAGTATATGCGAATAAAACTACTTACTATGGCATAGGTTAATTCATCCTATCTCCACAGTATTATACTCTATATAAGAAGTATGGGGCGCAGACACTATGTGTAGTGCATAGTAGTCTTAATATTAAGGATCAAATTACTGCTCTGATTTAAAAGGAAAGGATGCTATAATTCCCAGAGGGGACGGCATATGCAGGTAAGTATAGGTTAGACACACGCTAAGTATATATAGAGCCTAAGCATAGTAGGTATGCTACGTGAGTTCTCTATTAACCAATATAAAGAGAATATAGAGCAATGGATTTGGGCAATTTATAACTTTAATAATAAGCATTTCCTTATTATATACTGTACATACACGTAAGCTAAGGCATTTTAACACGTAATATATATCGAAATAGACCTATCATTTAAAATGGTTTAAGGTAAAACAAATTTATTTTTAATTATGGGATAGAACAAGAATTCTAAACGTATACATGCCCTATGCTATACATATACTATATATAGGCTAATACCTATAACAGGAATTAAGGTGTAGGTATACGCATTTCTAAACTTAGAAACACGTGCTATATATATAAAGATATTTTAGCTAGTATTTAAGGTTTTAAGTAATACTGCCCGATTATCTATACAATTTGCATATATTTATGGAACCGGACTTTGCACGGCTATAGTTAATATATATAAGAAACAAGCTGGTAGTAAGTATACGCTGCATATATACCTAGCATATGCTAATAATATATAGGCTTTAGGGATTACCTATATATAATTAACCCATCTTATAAATGGGATAAACACCTTTAGTATATACTTATATTCTACTAAGTATATATTAAATGAAACTTTGCGAAGCGCTTTCTAACCTATAAAGCAAGATATATTATAGAGTAGATATAGGAAGCGGAGATAGAGCAGAAACTAACGGAGCGTATATAAAGTATATATATACTACATCCAGAGCTTACGTTTTGGATAAATAATAAGAAGAAAACATAGATACTAGCCAGGCTTATAAAGGAAAAGTTAAAGGTCCCTTATAAGTGGTAGGCATATACACGAAAGCATACTGGAATTAGTAAAAGTAGTCACTTTTAAGATAATAACTTTACTGGTCAAAACTTATGCATACTTACTGCAGTACTACGGTAAATGTATATGCTCTGTATATGCACCGCATATTCTAATATTTTAGTATAGGCTCAAACTCCATATATAAGAAATGTTCGACCTATAAGAGCTATATAAAGAGACAGGAATAGATAATATATAGAGAAATTATAATAACTTAAAGCGGATAGCAGTACAGCTATAGAAATAAAGTATATATATACGCTACAAATGCAAAGTAGATGCTAAGCTTAAGTAGCCCAGAAATAGTGGAAAGTAGCTAAGTAATAAGCTAAAAATCCTAAACTAAATCTTCCTTAGAATTCTTAGAACCTATTTAATACCCCTAAGCCTAATCTACAGTATATACCTAATATAGAATTACCTACTATATTTAGTGGGCAGACTATGTCGCAGATAAGTAGAGTAGATGATAATATTATATTAGTATTGGATACGTCGCGCGTATCTACAGTATATGCAGTATAGATGTTGCCCCCACTATCTCAAAGTCAAACGCCCCAGACTGTGGGTAAAAGGCATAGGTCTAACCTATCTATAGAGAAAATAGAGAAGGAGGCATATACACTCTATATAGAAAATATGGAGTAATGAATTAATAAATTAAAACAGGCTAAAGATGTATATAATAAAGCGAAGGAGCTAGCAGAGCTTAAGAAGTGGGCGTAGGAGCATAGTGTTAGCATATAGGGCGCATATATACGGTATATATAGAGTAAGTGTTATAGAGTTCTATTACCATAAATAAAGAATTAATTAATATAGGCCTATAGCCCCGCGCCTTATGTTGGGTATATGCCTAGCCTATCTATCTACTAAACTCCGCCTAAACTCTAACCATGCATATTGCATATTACGTATACAGTGTGCAGGCCCAGCATATGCTGGGACTTAGCCAGTGATATAGGACGAGCGGCGGGTTCCACCCACGGTAGGAGTGGCTTATATAGAGCATAAGCATAATATACGCAATAGAATAAACTAAACTTACTAGAGCTTTTACTACTACTATAGTGGCGGCCTGTTGTTTTTCTGCTCCCTATGCTAAATATTAGTAGTGTATATATAGGATATGTGCAAAGCAAACCTACCGCTTTGGTGGCGTGTAGATGGCGAGGGAGACTCCTTACGGTCGTCTAGGGGGGTCGGGCCGCGCTGCGCATATAGTTAGCATATGCTAAATATATGCAGGTAAAATACTAACCTTGCGCTTTAAGCCAGTAGAGGGAGTGGTGGGGCCAACGCGCTGTTTCCCTTATGTTAGCATACGCCTAGTATAAGCGCGTGTTGACCTATGGTTAGTAGAAGACATTAGGGGTTTATATATATATAGGGTATGCGCGTATAAGCTAGCAATATAACCAAGTGGTGGTTTTAGTGATGTATATATAGGGGATACGCTAAATTAAACTTTCTTAGTCTCCTAAATATAGAGTCGAGCATTAGTTTCGGAATTAGGCAGTATCCTTAGTGGTAGCCGTACTTGTTCCTTACACACGCTACCCTTAGGCCTATAAGTGCCTTTAGGTCTGAAATTAAACTTAGGGGGAATAAGTATATAGATAAATAGATATATATATTAGGGTATAGTGCGCATATACAGAAGCGACACTAGTGCTCTTACCTTGCGATAGAATTGCCTGCCAAATTAGGTGGCAAACCCCTGGTCCTAGGCACTGCATTTAATTAGCTTAGGCTAAGTGTATACGCGGTATAGGGTGGATATACGCAAAGAGTATATAGGTATCTATATACTCCGAGATCCTGGAACCCAAGGGGCCACGACTATAGACACTATTAGCGACGTATATATAACGTATAGGCATAGACATACCTAGGCTTATATAGGTATCTTATATCCTGCCAGCCACTAGAGAGAATAAACAGCTTTAAGGAACTATAATACATTAGCCTCATATATGTGCTATATATACATAGCACATACTTCTTGCCTGCGACCAGCTCTCCAACTGATGTATTATTAGTAGTTAGGTTGGTTACTATATATAGTAAGCATATGCCGAGCTGCTATAATAATATAGTAGTATATATAAGCACCGCTGTGCTTATTGCGGATATGCTGGCGATACTATAGCTATATTAGTAGAGCCGCAGGCGCTGCGCATATGCAAAACGTACACTTGGCTAAGCGGTAAAGACACAGCCGCATATTTGTGTATTATTAACTGCAATATTATACCTAAACTTTGGCTTAGCATATGCTACGCATAGGGTGTGGATAAGCAATATATACCATAGTATTAACCAAGGAGAGTATAGAGGCGGTATTAGGTGGGTCTAGTATACGCTTAGTATATACCTATATAGTACATAGAGCCATATATACTCGCGTTATCTTAAACCGAAACGGTTGGGGCTATATATAGTTAGCATATACACCGGATATACGGCTTTATATACACTCACGTCTTCCTCCAACAAGAGCTGCTGCAGTGCGCGCTATAGTTATTATAAGCATATACCGTGCATATACAATCCTATAACTAACCAGGAGTTACCTAACTGGGATTAGGATTTGGAATCGGACCTATAAGGCTTTATAAGTATGGTATATGCATATACTCTGCATATGCTTACCATAGTAATGGCCGAAGGCAGAAGGGTTGGCAGCAGAGGCTACCTACGGGTTATTAAAGTCTGCGATTGTTAGATTGCTTATAGTGAGCATATACGCGGCGTATATAATAGTTAAATTGGTAATAGAAATTCGCCTTGTTCTTTCTATTAGTATATATAAGACCTATGCCTATATTATACTGTACATACTCGTAGCATACGCTGTAATGTTGTGGAGAAGAAGTTGTAGTGCGACTATTGTTATGGATATGCTACGCGTGTGTATAGGCCATGTTTTAATGACTAACTACCATTACCTTATATGGCCATTGTTTAGCGCATATGCGCGGTATATGCACTGCCATAAACTAGGATATTTGTGATTTGAGGATGAACGGCTTTGCATTTTCTATTTTATTTGAATTGTATATGCATTGTATATACATAGGCTCAGCATGGTCTTAAGCTAATCGTGGTTATAAAGCTGGTTTGCAAGTTCTAACCATGTTGAACTTTCTAACCACGCCGAGTCTTTTCCGTAACCACGCCGAGCTGTGAGCCTAGCAATGACTGAGGGAGCATCCGACTAACCTAAAAAAGTCTTTTATTTGACGCTTAGAATTAGGTACACGATTTTTAGGGTCTACTTAATCCCCTAAACCTCCTGTTTTCCTTAATATTATGGGTCGCACGATTACCTGGGTCGCATGATTAGATGGAAGAAGAAGTATATTACAAATCTTTGTAGGGAGTTTCCAGACGGGGAGTATAAAGATTAGGCCAAATGCCAGGCGCTTTTCCTGCATACAAGGTCGGCATTAGCGCAGTAGCCTAAAGGGGAGGAGCCGCTTAAAGAGTGGGCTCTACTACTGTACAATGCGGCACGGTATGCGTGGTAACGAGGAAGTGCTTCTAACGCAGAGAAGATGTCGGTAAGGTTGATAAAAGTAAGAAAGAAGCTGCTCGGTAAAGAGCAAGAAGAGACGTTAAGCAGTATAGCGATGGTAGGGTTAGCATACAATCTCATGGGGCGGTGGAAAGAGGCCGAAGAGCTGGACACGCAAGTGATGGAAACGAGAAAGAGGGTGCTTGGGGCGGAGCATCCTTCCACACTGACCAGCATGGGCAACCTGGCGTCGACGTACAGGGATCAAGGGCGGTGGAAGGAGGCCGAAGAGCTGGACGCGCAAGTGGTGGAGACGAGAAAGAGGGTGTTTAGGGAGGAGCATCCAGACACGCTAACCAGCATGGCCAACCTAGCGTCGACGTTTTGGACTCAAGGGCGGTGGAAGGAGGCCGGAGAGCTGGAGGTGCAAGTGATGGAGACGAGTTTAAGGGTGCTTAGGGCGGAGCATCGAGAAACGCTGAACAGCATGGCCAACCTGGCGTCGACGTTTTGTAATCAAGGGCGGTGGAAGGAGGCCGAAGAGCTGGACGTGCAAGTGATGGAGATGAGAAAGAGGATGCTTGGAGCGGAGCATCCTTCCACGCTGACCAGCATGGCTAACCTGGCGTCGACGTACAGGAATCAAGGGCGGTGGAAGGAGGCCGAAGAGCTGGAGGTGCAAGTAATGGAGACGAGAAAGAGGGTGCTTAGGGAGGAGTATTTAGACACGCTAACCAGTATAAACAATTTCGCATTTACGTTCAAGGCCCAAGGCCGTAGCGATGAGGCTATTTTACTAATGGAAAAATGCTTTTAGCTGTGGAAAAAGGTCCTTGGCGCTTATTATCCATATATAATATTATCGCTTGCAACTCTAAATGGGTGGCAACTGGAGAATATGGAGATTAGAGTTTGAAGAGACTTTATTTTGTGTGTTGCACGCTTATAAATGTCCTAGGCGTAGCCTAAAAGAGATTATTTAGTTAATAGACCTAGCGAAGACCCTAGTAAATGTTTTTCTTGCTTATAGCAGTAGGCTGAATCTAGTGAAATGCGGAATAGGTTGGGCTACGTAATTATGCTTATGAGTAATATCTAATGGTAATTAAAGTGATTTGGTACTGAATGTTGCCACTATAAGTAGGGAGGGCGGCTGACCCGCTCCTGCCACACCCTTATCGAGATGGCGGAATATATATACGTGGAGAGCGTAACTGATACAGTTAAAACTCTTTAGTATGATATCTTTTGTTACGGTACTGGCAAATTGCCGTTAGATTGCCGCAAACTGCCGTTACGTGATGGTAAGTTGCGGCAAGTTGCCATTACGTGACTAGAAGATTGTATATAACTTTAAGCGGTGCTTCCGTTCTTCTTGTTTCCTTTCTTTAGCTTTAGATCCTCGTTTATAGACAATCTAATTGTATAGGCTTGCGTGACCCTCTTGCTGTGCTCGTGCCTTGATTGACTAAGTCGCTAATACCTTTAGTATAATGATATGGCTGGCCGTATAAGCCGTATTGTACTAACCAGTTTTGACTGTACAAGGGGGCTACCTGAGTGGGCTGCTGGCACGCTCCCTGCAAGTTTGTGGCAATATAGTAATCTCTATAAAAATAGTGTGGATACGACTAAAATGCTATAAAACTTGCAGGGAGCGGGCGGCAGCCCGCTTAGGTAGCCCCCTTGTATATTGGATAGCGCTGAGCAGTGTGGTGGATTAAGCCCCAACTATATATGGCGAATTTAGCGCCCCGCTAAATAACTTTAGGGTAGGGAACCAGAACTTTGCCCCTAACTTATATTGGCTTTAAGCAAGAACAGCCTCTGGTAAAAAGCTAATATTATACTATACTGAAAGTCTTCTAACTATTTATATAGTCGCAGTGATAACAAATATCGCAATTACTACTGTTATAGTGCGTGATATAGTGTGAGATTATATAATCGCAGCTACATGCCGCTGACCGCGTAACTTGCTCGTAATAAGATTAATAACAACCCATAACCGTCACTCGCATATACTATATGCTATAATGCCCCGCCAGTTAGTTCTCCTATGGCTTATAGAATTACTAAATTCTACTAATCAGGAATAGAGAGGAAAGAAGCATAAAAGATATCCTTTTGCTGAACGCTATCTAAATGTAATAAATTACCTTTTAGCGCGCACACCCTCGCCTTTAAAGAGACGTAAAAGACAAGACACTGATATTTATGGTAATAATACTAAGAATACTCCACGGCCTTTTAATCCGACAGTTCTATTATCCTTATAAGATAATACTTTGCAGCACTTAACCTCTTCTGCTCGTAGCTCTGCTATATCCCCGCGGTCTTAAAGTCCTACTAAGCAAATGTCTGAGATGCTCTTTGCGCCACAGCCTATACTTTTCAAGCAATTTGTACCTTGTAGGCCTGCAGAACTCCTAAGCGATTTAAATACCATTCTCTATATAATAGAAAGGCGATTCTTGCGAGATATTGCTGTGGTGTTAGATGCTTATTAGGTATAACCAAAGGCTCCATTACCCTACAGTTATGTATGAGATGGTAGAGCTGATATAGTATATAAGACTAAAATTAAGAAACTAGCGGATAACACCTTCGGCGCAATTAATAATTTTGCATATACCAAGCCAATAAAGCTCCCTGGTCCATTACCAACTCTAGAATAATATATAAAAGCAGTTTGGCTTGCCCAGCGCTGCGAAGAAGGGAGATATTGTAAGGCGGCTTAAAACAGCAGTGTATACAACTTTGTTCTTAATCTGGCGCTGCACTATAATAAATTTAAAGAAAAGTTGTACTTCCTAAATTGGTTTGTTAACTTTCTAATTGCTAATGGACTTAGTACTTACTAAAGTGATTAGTACTTCTACTCGAATTTCACCACCTTCCCTTATTCCTCCTGGCCAAGCTAGCACAGTGCTAAACTTAAAAATGGTTAATTTTGCTATTTATATTAAACCATCCGAGCGCTTTTAAAGAGCTCTTTACGAATATGCTTAGTGTAGTGCACTGCCTATATCTGCAAACCACACCCTTCACGAGCTATTATGTTGGCGGCCAATTGGCGTCAGTATTGAGACAAAGTATATAGGCTAGAACTAGGATGAGGCAATAATATAAGTGGGTATATAGATAGCTGCGCAACTTACCAAACTTAAAGAGTTAATTAAGGAGGCAAGTAAGATTGCGGATAAGCGCGGAGAAGCTTTATAGGGACTTAAGGTCTCTCTGCCCTTCCTTTCTATTATTATTGTGCTTAGCTATAACTGGAATTTTCTTGCCGCGATAAGGGAACTAGGTAAGCAGACTGTACAAATCTCGCTGGCTTGCTTATGCATACTAGCTAACCTCTTATTAGTATATATATTATAAAATTAATTTTAGCAGCACCTTATCTCCACTTAGCGTCTATTAAGTAGTTACGACCATTTAACTCCTTACTTGTTGGGTACGAGATTTATTTACTAGTTGGTTTAAGAAGTTCTGCTTAGGTATAAAAGAAGACAATAAAGGTATAGATATAATTAATGACCCATTAGAGAATATTAGTATGGAGAGATAATTGCTTAATTAATTAAGGTTAGAAAGTTTTATATAAGACCTAGAAGATATATGCTCCTGCTTGCGTAAAGGTGGCATTTTGCGGGTAATTATTGGGAAGTGGCGGTTTGGAGAACGCCATATGTAGCTTTACGCCACTTGAATTCCATCCAACATACTTAGCTACACTCTCGCCATCTCCATGTATGTATGTATGTATATTCTATTCGCCATCTTAATAAGGGTATGGCTAGAGCGGGTCGGCTGCCCTCCCTACTAGCCCTAGAGATACGCCATATATACCGAACTGAGATTAGTAACTTATAGTCTAATATAATAGGTTGAGTACCTAGTACATCTTCTTACATATAGCCACTACAGCCTATAATATATAGATTCTGCGTATCGCGCATATATAGCGTAAGGTTTTAAAAAGGGAAAAGAAGGAAAATAGAGATTAGTATACTATCTAAAATAAATATCATCTATTATAACCTTTATTTAGACAGACTTTATAGTTGCTAAAGCTCTATTTCCTTAACTATAGACATATTGTAGGTATAATATATTATATTGGAGCATGCGAGGGCGGCTAAGGCGCTAGTGGTAAGCGAGCCAATAGCGATTTTCCATACCGGGCATGGAAAATCGTAATTGGTCGGTAGAAGTCACGGGAGAACACGCGATAGACTTTATCTCTCGCGATGCGTAGATCTTAGAGAATAAAGAATCTATCTACAACACCATATAGTACATATTATTGTGATATATATATTCTGCACATTGTTAAGGCATACTAACACATATAATGGCTAAAGCATACTATAGTAGTAGGGTGTTGTGCGCTAAAAACCCTAGTATATCCATTGCGTACCCGCTAATATAACTTAGATGCAGCTAAATACTTTTGCTATTAATAGAAGAGAAAAGCTAGGTGTTATACACTGGTAAGTATATATAGGTGCTCTAGCCTAAGTACCTTTTCCCTTCCTCCTAGTGCTCGCTAGTATATTGCTTCCGCCTCTTTATACTTCCCCTAGCTTAATAACACTAACCTAAGGTAGCTAACGCTGGTAAGCGTATCTGGGTGCTTTAGCCTAAGTACCTTCTCCCTTTCTCCTAGTGCTTGCTGGTGCATCGCTTCCGCCTCTTTGTACTTCCTTTAGCCTAATAGCACTAGCCCAAGGTAGCTGACGCTGGTAAGCGTGTCTAGGTGCTTTAGCCTAAGTACCTTCTTCCTTCCTCCTAGTGCTTACTGGTGCATCGCTTCCGCCTCTTTATACTTCCCCTAGCTTAATAGCACTAACCTAAGGTAGTTAACGCTGGTAAGTATGCCTAGGTGCTCTAGCTTAAGTACCTTCTCCCTTCTTTCTAGTACTTGCTAGTACATTACTTCTGCCTCTTTATACTTCCCCTAGCTCTCTAGCACCGACCTAAGGTTGCTAACGCTGGCGAGTATGCTTAGATACTCTGGCCTAAATACCTTCTTCCTTCCTCCTAGTGCTTGCTAGTGTATTACTTCCGTCTCTTTATACTTCCCTTAGCTAGATAGTACTAACCCAAGGTAGCTAACGCTAGTGAGCGTACCTAGGTGCTCTTACTTAAGTACCTTCTCCCTTCTTTCTAGTGCTTACTAGTATATTGCTTCTACCTCTTTATACTTTCCCTAGCTTAATAGCACTAACCTAAGGTTGTTAACACTAGCAAGTGTGCCTAGGTGCTCTAGCCTAAGTACCTTCTTTATTCTTTCTAGTGCTTGCCAGTGTATTACTTCTACCTCTTTATACTTCCCCTAGCTAGATAGCACCAACCCAAGGCAGCTAACACTGTTAAGTATATATAGGTGCTCTAGTTTAAGTACTTTCTCCCTTCTTTCTAGTACTCGCTAGTGTATTACTTTCGCCTCTTTATACTTCCCCTAGCTAGACAGCACTAACCTAAGGCAGCTAATGCTGGTAAGCGTATCTAGGTGCTTTAGCTTAAGTACCTTCTCCCTTCTTTCTAGTGCTCGCTAGTGTATTGCTTCCGCCTCTTTATACTTCCCCTAGCTAGATAGCACTGACCCAAGGTAGCTAACGCTAGTAAGTATATATAGGTACTCTAGCCTAAGTACCTTCTTTATTCTTTTTAGTATTTGCTAGTATATTACTTCCGCCTCTTTATACTTCCCCTGGCTAGACAGCACTAACCCAAGGTAGCTAATGCTAGTAAGTATATCTAGGTGCTCTAGCCTAAATACCTTCTCCCTTCTTTCTAGTGCTTGCTAGTGCATCGCTTCCGCCTCTTTATACTTCCCCTGACTAGATAGTACTAACCTAAGGCAGCTAACGCTGGTAAGCGTGTCTGGGTACTCTAGCTTAAGTACCTTCTCCCTTCTTTCTAGTGCTTGCCAGTGTATCGCTTCCGCCTCTTTATACTTCCCTTAGCTAAATAGTACTGACCTAAGGCAGCTAACGCTGGTAAGTATATCTAGGTGCTCTTGCTTAAGTACCTTCTTTAATCCTTCTAGATCTCGCTAGTGCATTACTTCCGCCTCCTTATACTTCCCCTGGCTAGATAGTACTGACTTAAGGTTACTAACGCTGATAAGCGTATCTAGATGCACCTCTCCCAGTATAGCCTTTCTGGACTCGAATATTCTTTAGTATAGTTTCTTAGCTATAATATAGCGTCCTTAATAGCCTAACACTTCTCTAAGGAGCTGTAAGGCATTAAATATATTAACGTTATCGTTTCCGTCTATATTTTGGCGAGCTTCTATTAATCTATAAATTACTTCCTTTGCAGACTTATATCTTCCTTGGTCTATAAGTATATTACCTAATTTAGATAATATGCCTAAGGTTTTAGAGTGGTTAGTTCTATACAAAATTTCTATTCTAGATAGTTCTTCTCGTAGACACTCTTCGTCTGTTTGTTTATACCGATACTATATAAAATCTATTATAATATATCCTATTTCTAGTGGTAGCGTAGATATAGGGAGGTACGGCTGTACTAATGCTAATTGGCCTAGGAAGGTGTTTGGAGAGCCTAAAAGCAAGCTGGAAAGAGATTAATAAATAGGAGCTAGACTCTGCCTAGTAAAAGTACTACCTTAAGGCCAAACTATACTGGATACTAAGAGGGCAGGAGAGAAAGGTTAAGGACTTTATATAGCAAAAATAATGCCTCCTAGTGAGAGGATTAGGGCTAAATATATAGGGCTTAGAACTAGAGAACCGCGTTTAGAAACAGTTTAACAACACATAGGGGAAGGGGTAGCTTTAGTATGTTAGTAGTTATATGCAGGCAATATCCGTCATATATTAACTTACATGCGGCAGGACTAGGGGCATACAAGATGCTTCTAGGAACGCCGTTCCTATTTATCCATTAGTCAATCTTCTACGGATCCACTATACTGTCCCTAACTATAAAGACCAGCTCCCTTTTATCATCCTTAACAAGTGTCCTTTACTGTCTTTTCCTAATAATTGCTTTTATCTCCTCTGGCTTTATATTCTTGTCTAGGCCCCATTGGCTTATACGCGTTTGATATTGTTGTAGCCTTTAAAGCACAATTGTATTAGTATATAAGCCTATCTTAATCTACCTTAAAAAGAGTAACATACTCAGCGGTAAATCTAAAGTCCCTCTTAATTGTCTTCTTAACTTCCTAAAGCGGTAGCCCTTGCGTAATATAAAGCTCTACGATTCGAGCTTTATACGGCTCCCAAGCGTTAGCATATAATATTAGAGCCTTTCTCTTTCTTGACTTAGGAGGGCCTATAGGAGCTATAAGTGTAACTTGGGTTTCGCTAAAGGGTTCTGCATTATAAGGCTCACCAGTGTGAAGTGCCGGAGATGGATCGAATAAATGTAATATATAGCTTTGTCCAGTGCTAACCAGTCTATCTATAGGTAGCGTCTGCGAAGCTAGGTTGTTAAGCGCTAGGTAGCTACTATAGAGCTCGTCTCGCCGTAAGATATACTAACTCTATATAGGATATGAAAGATTAAGCTCGCCGAAAACAGGCGGATTAGCGGTTAAGGGATTTATATTGACGTCGCTCTGTGCCTAGGCTGTGTTAGTCAGCAAAACTAGCTTATTAGTTAAAAACTTAAGAGCAAATGTACCTGCTCGGAAGGAAAAGAAAAAGAGGAGATAGAAAGCGATGCTGCATATTGCGTTAGTGGGGGCTTTGTAAAGATATACCCATAGCGTTTTAATTTTCGTTAACTTAAATAATACCACCTAGCTAGCTAGGTGGCTGCTAGTACAATACATAACTTAGCAAGGAACCCAGCCGATTATTACTAATAAAATAAAAATTTCCTTAAAACTAAAATAATAAACCGTATAGTATATATTATTATAATCTAAATTGGTAGAAATAATAAAGAGTTTTATCTCTCTATACCTACCATTTTTTTAAATATTAAACTCTCTCTAGGGATAAAATCTTTATTTTTTAGTAGAGTGTAACAGTGCTAGGGTATCGCCACCTACCGCATTTAATATCGCTTACTACTAGCGCCTTGGCGCCTCCTATATATTAGCCCCTAATGACCTTCCTCTTCCCTTCTTCTTCTCTTTAGCTTAGTATTTTCGTAATACAGCATTTGTTTAAGCTTCGGTTTAAAAGCATTTATTTAAGCCATCACATAAAGAGGTAATTAAAATTTTTGTAGTTTTAGATTTTATAAAAATATAGTAGATTTTGTCACGGAACCATCCTATGCTTATATAACTACGCGATGGTCTGTACTATTAGGGGTTTAAGACCTATCGCCTCTCCTACTCTCTCTCCTCCTTTGTAGTAAATCGAGTGTTTATAGTCAACAGCCTCTTCTACTTTATACCATTATAGATTTTTATACTTTAAAAAGTGAGCAAGTATAGAAAGATAGTAATAATAAAGAGTTCTAGCAAGTTTAATTATACTATTTATACAGTCTATAGTTTATTATTAAAGTTTTAAATTTTTTAAATAATTTTTAGTTTTGTTAGCAATTTGCTAGTTAAAATTTTCTAGGTGCCTTACTAGGCTATACACCATGCTGGCAGCCCCTAGCTAGCTAGGTAGTATTAATTAAGTCGACGAAAATTAAAACGCTATAGGTAGCAGGAAGGTTCCCTACATATTTTACAAAAGTATAATCTCGACTACAACATTCCGGGACAATGCAAAACTACAATCTTGCTAGGCTACTGTTGTTATAAAACGCCGCCATAGGAGCCTCTATAGGAGACTCCCTAGCGGAACCCCATGCCCTCGCGTACGCTTCGCGTACAGCTTACGTCAGCCACACATAGTATATCACCTTCCTACGCCCTCGATCCTTATAATTGATTGTGTAACGTCTTGTAGACTCCTTAAATACATACACTCTATAGCTATTGCCCCCGTCCCGTGACATTACGTTGCGCCTTTTTTTTTTTACCACCGATACCTAGCCTATAACCAATTCTACGTCTCTACAATACTGCAGGCGCTGCCAGAAGCAGCATATCTACAAGCAACCTCCGCACTATAATAGTAAGACAATATTCCTTACTAGCTACTATATTAAGCCTAAAGAGCAACCCAATACCCCAACCCAACCTATAACGCCAATTAATCCCAGGAGAATTTAATTTATTAACCCTAGCCTTAACCCCTAAGGGCAAGCCTAGCGGCTTAAAAGAGTTACAACTATAAGTACCCCTAAGCACCCAGCACCACCTTAAAGACGATAAGAGTCAACCAGCCTAGCAGGATAGGTACACCCCTATTAGTACAGGTGGCCACAGCGACGACCTTAACAAGATAGACACTGGCAATATCTTATCCTTTATTAATTACACAGCCACGGAAAAGCAACTAGAAGGGCAGCCACCTATTAAAATCGAAATACGAGACGCCAAGATATTTATATAAATAGTAGCACAAGAACCTAATAAATACTACCACCTTCTATAGAACTACTACCTAAAGCTTACGCGAGCTAAACTGCGTACTGCCTAAGATCACGATATTATCCAAGACTTACAAGCTAGTAAGGCACTTGCTAATAACACACGCTAAGAGATTAAAGATAACCTCCATATATCTAAGCGCGACATTCAACGATTAAAGAAAGCTAAGATTATACTTATTACCCAGGTTACTAAGAAGGAGGGCACAATTAAATACCTACAGTCTTAGCTTAATAAGCATATCCGTAACAATGCTAAGTATCTCCCTACTACACACTACACTACCTAAGTCCCTACGCCTCTGGCAACCTTACCCACCTAATACTTAGCCAAAAGTCAGCGTCAAGTAGCTTTACCTAATAGGGACGACCCCTATAACAGTAACCAAACTTAAGCTATAATTATAGGGTCTAATATACAATACCCTAATCCCCTAGTCTTCTAGGGAGACCGCAAGGAATACAGCCACTAGAAGATGTAAATCCATAAAAAACTAACCTAGAGCGCCTACCTTTTTCCTAGGGAGGATACCAAGATTGGTTACATTATTAGGCATACAAAGGGTACCCTATTTAACAGACTCTTCGCCTAATAGGAGACCAATAGCCCCTAAAAGTGGCAGTCCCACTATAAGGTCCTTAACAATCTTAACCTAATATATTACGACCATAACCTAGTGGCCACCAGTTGAGCCAAACTACGCGCCCTAAAGATAAGTCCTATTAAGTTATTTAATAAGTTCTATATTAGGTTCTAGGAATACACTAGAGTTCTCTCCTAAGACAACGCTAAAGACCAGGAAGACTTCCTTAAAAAGGTCACCTATCGTCTTAATCACGCTACCGCTAGTCACAATTACAATAACGTTTACAGCATAGTAGCAGCCCTACAGAAGATTAAACGACGGCTAAATTAGATCTCTACTGCTAACCCTTACCCAAAGGCTCCTATACAAAAGCCCTCCGGACCAACCACACCTATATACACTAGGTCACCAACGCCTACTACTAATACTATTACCAGAGCCAATATCAACCTCTCTATTCCAACCTTCCCACGTAAACTCCTAGATGGAGAGCGTAAGCTACTTTAGAAGCTAGGGCGCTGCTATAGATGCCGTTAAGAAGGCTATTATTATAAAAACCCAAACTACCTAATAGCTAGGTTTGGTAATTGCTACCTAACACCTAACTTTATACCTTAAACACCAAATACCTCGCTACGCACCATTACCATACAAGATAAAGAAGCAGTAATAGCAGAAGCAGCGGGAAATACTTAGTCCTAGCCCTAAGTCGCGAGCTAGGACACCCTAATAATAGAGGGATCTATATATCAGCCTACTTAATAGATGACTTAGTAAGAATAGACGGATAGAAATAGATAGTTTTACCTATAATAGGAACAACTGCTAAAAAACAATATAAAAACCATTCTATAATTAACTACGGAGCTATTAATAAATTTATAGATACCCAATTTATATATAAATATAACCTACTAACCTTACCCCTTACTAAAGCCCGCGCCCTATAACTCGCTAACGGTAGTTATACTATATAAAAGATTACTTATATGGTATAACTCTACCTAGATATAAACGGACACTAAGAAGAGCTCTAGGCCTATATTATACCACTTACTAATTACCCTATTATCCTTAGAATAAACTAGCTTAAGTAATATAACCCCATTATTAACTAGAAGAAAAGAGAAGTGACCTTTAACTTTAACTACTATAGAGAGACCTGCCTAAGGTATAGCCTAGCCGCCTCTACCTACTCCCTAGGATATTAACCCAAAGAACCTCTAATTATACTACCTATAACTAACTATTACCACGTTAGTGCCGCAGCCTTCTATTATATAGCACGAAGGAAGAGCTGGGTTGTTATAGCAGCCTCCTGCTTACAGCTACACGAACTTAATAAAGAATAGGATCACGTCCTTTATAGTAATAGGATAGATCTGGTAAACCTCCTAGAGGACAATATACCTGTAAAACTTAATAAACTTTTAACCTCGGACTTTAAGAAGTTTATAAAGCTTAAAAAGGGACTTACTAATAAGAAACTCCGCAAGCTCCTCCCTAAGAGGTACCATAACTTTATCAACATATACTTACAAAAGGGCGCAGATATACTCCCCCTACATTAACCTAATAACTATGCCATTAATATTAAATAAGGAAAAATGCCACCTTATAAGAGACCCTACTTAATGTTAAAAGACGAACTTCTAGTTATAAAAAAGTATATCGACGAGCACCTTAATAAAGGGTTTATTTATCCTAGCATATTACCAGCAGCCGCCCCTATTCTTCTTGCTAAGAAGCCTAGAGGAGGTATCCGATTCTATATTAACTATAGAGGACTTAACGCTATTACAATTAAAAACTAATACCCAGTACCGCTTATACGTAAGACCCTTAAGCGGCTTAGTTAAGCCAAAATCTATACCAAGCTTAATATTATCGCCGCCTTTAACTATCTCCAAATATAGAAAGGCGATAAATAGAAAACCGCATTTATATCGCGCTTTGGCTAATTCGAATATACTATTATACCCTTTAGCATATGCAATGGCCTAGGCACCTTCCAAAGCTATATTAATAACGCCTTATGGGACTACCTCAATAACTTCTACTCAGCGTACCTGGACGATATACTTATTTATAGTAATAACCCTTCTAAGCATACTAAGCACGTTTAAAAGGTCCTATAGCGCCTTAGGGAAGTAGGACTCCATATTAATTTAAAGAAGTGCGAATTCTTAGTTATAGAAGTAAAATACCTTAAACTAATTGTTACTACTAAGGGTGTCTATATAGACCCCAAGAAGGTACGTATAATTACTAAATAGCAAGCCCCTAACTACATTAAGGACGTATAAGCCTTCCTTAGTTTCGCCAACTTCTATTAGAAATTTATATACAACTTCTTAGGCGTAGTAGCACCACTTATAGCAATAATATAAACAAAGGGCCTTTCTGCAAAAGGAAGAAAAATATATCTACGCTTTACCTAGACGCCTAACTACAAAAAGGCATTTTAAGACCTTAAAAATGCCTTTACTAAAGCACCTATCCTAGCTCACTTTACACTAGGACAATAACTCTATCTTAAAACCAACTCCTTAGACTACGTTAACGTAGGCGTCCTCTTCTAGATGGGTAATAACGGTCTCCTCTACCTAGTTGTATTCTACTTGTCTAAGCTTACACTATAAGAGTATAACTATAAGATCTATAACAAAGAACTCCTTGCAATTATATAAGCGTTTAAAGAATTCTAACCGGAACTCTCCTTAGCAGAACCTAACCAGCCAACTAAAGTCTTTACGGATTATTATAACCTTAAATACTTTATAACTATAAAGCAGCTAAACTAATACCAAGTATATTAGAACGAGTTCCTCTCTAGTTTTAACTTTAAAATTGCATATAGGCTGGGAGTATAAGGCACAAAACCTAATAGCCTAACACGCCGCTTATAAGATTTTCCTTAGTTAGAGGATAACCCCTATAATTAGTTCTAATAGTAGATAATCCTAAAAGTAAAGAACCTGGCCCCTAGTATACTACCTATAATAGAACCATCCGCACCTTAGCTTTACACTATAGACTTAAAGCCGCCCCCCAAAATTAATAAGCTTATTGCTGCTGTATATAACATCTCTATTAACCCGTTATTACACTAACTTATTGCCGCGAAAACTACTAGCGCCCGTAAGCCACCTACTAGCCTTCGAAACTTAGGCCAAATTGATATAGTAGCCTTAGAAGTAAAGGAGAACAGACTCTACTATAGAGGCTATCTATTCGTCCCCAATTCAAAAGACTTATAACGGCAACTAATCTAGATGGCCTATAACCTCTGGTTAAGCGGTTACCTAGATAAAAGAGGAACTTATAAACTCTTTAGCCGATACTACTTCTAGCCTAAGATAATAGACTTAGTTAAACGCTTTATAAGCACCTACCACAGCTATAAGCGCGCCAAGGCCTTTCGCACTAAATACTAAGGACTACTACACCCGCTACCAATCCCTATATAGCGGTGGGCAGATATAGCTATAGACTTTATTACTAACCTACCACCCTGTAAACGGTATGGTTATACCTATAAGAACATCCTAATAATAATATACCGACTTATAAAGGAACGTCACTACGTCCCAACTAAAGGCATAGCCATCAACGACGTCGCAGACGCTTTTCTTCGCGAAGTCTATTAACTATATAGGATACCTGACTCCATTACGTCCAACCAGGGCACATAATTTAACTTTGACCTATAGAGACGGATCTATTAACGTCTTAGTATCTCCGTTAAGATATCTATATCCTTCCACTATAAGACTATGGGACAGCCAGAAAACGCCAACGCTAGTATAAAGGCGTACTTATAACAGGTTATTGCCTACGGCTAGGACAACTGGGTAGATTACCTCCCACTAAGTAAGTTTACAGCCAATAACCACGTCTTAGCCACTATAGGACTTACTCCGTTCTTCACAAATAAGGGTTATTACCCCTAATCCAGTATAGAGCCACCAGAACCTATTAATAAGAAACTACTATATAGAAAACGCCTTAAGATACTACTTGCCAACTAGCATGCAGACCATATAAAAAATCTACTCAACTACTACAGGGGAGAAATAGCCTGGGCTTAAGCAAAGCAGGCCTACTTCGCCGACTATTATAGAACGCCACCACCGGAGATACGTATTAGCGACTAGGTATGGCTAGATGCACGTAATATCTCTATATAGAGGCCTATAAAGTCACTTAATTATAAGAACCTTGGCCCCTATTAGATTAAATAAGTTATTAATAGGGGAGCCGCATATAAGCTAGAGCTCCCGCCGGCCCTAGCCACCCACGGGATATAGCCTATATTTTACCTATAGCTACTATACCTTTACCAGCCTAACCCCTTACTAGGACAAATACAACCTAAACCCCTACTAGTACTAATCCGAGATAAGAACAAAGACAAGAACCATAAGGAGTGGACTATTAAACAAATCATTAACTCTAAATACTTTAGCAAAGGCAGAGGACGGCAGCTCTACTACAGAGCTATCTACATAGGATTCAACATAGATCAGCTAGAATGGTAACTATAGAAAGACTTTAAAAATACAAAGGACCTAATTAGCAACTTTTACTATATAAATCCACAGAAACTGGGCTTAAGCAGAGATTTCGTGCCTAATCCTCTATAGGAGCCCTCATAGAGTTCAATCGTTGTACACTACTATGTAAGGGCAAATTGCCGTTAGATTGCCGTAGATTGCCATTATATAACCAAAAAATTGTTAAAATGTCCAGGAACTTTAACCGCCAGTTAAAGTTATCTAATTGGTTAAATTCTTAGGTGCCAAGCCTTATTACACAATATCGCTGCGGACTGCAAAGATGTTAGTTTAGCTTACCGCCTTCCACCAAGCTAATAGCGATTTTCTATCCCAGGGATAGAAAATCCTAATTAGTCTATTTAACGATTAGAGCCAGCAGAACTCCACACCGCTAACCCCTTTAGTATTATTTCTTTTCCTTCTCTATGCCTTAAGCGTTCCTTCTATATATACATAGTAACTACAGCGTCGCCGGAGCTCCGCCTCTATAAGAGGGGGGGTAGTGTCACGGAACGCCGCCGCAGGAGCCTCCATAGGAGACTCCCTAGCGGAACCCCATGCCCTCGCGTACGCTTCGCGTACAGCTTACGTCAGCCACGCGTAGTATATCACCTTCCTACGCCCTCGATCCTTACAATCGATCGCGCAACGTCTTGTAGACTCCTTAAATACATACGCTCTGTAGCCATTGCCCCCGTCCCGTGACAGCTGTCTTCCATATTTATACGGATCTCTTCCCCTTTAGCAACTATAAAGTCTGTCTAGAGGTTATAATAGATAATATTTATTTTAAATTGTATACTAATCTCTATTTTCCTTCTTTTCCCTTTTCAAAACCTTGCGCTATATATGCGTGATGTACAGAATCTATATATTATAGGCTGTAGCGGCTATATACAAGAAGATATACCAGGTACTTAACCTGTTGTATTACAGACTATAAGTCACTAATCTTAGTTCGGTATGCGTAGCGTATCTCTAGGGCTAGCTAGGAGGGCAGCTGACCCGCTCTAGCCATACCCTTATCAAGGTAGCGTTTCCCAGACATTAGCGCGGTCAAAGCTACGATCTACTTTATATGTGGAGGTGGTAAGCTTATTAAGTTTACTTTAAGCGAGTCTCTAACTTCAATCTAATATATAAAAAGTTTTTCATTTCTATGCAAGTAATAAAGAGATATTCTTAATATGGAACTAACTAGATAGCAATAAAACATTACCTAGCTGCAACGCATAAAAGAACGAGCTAAGAAAATCCTAATTAATGCCTTAATTCCTAATAAATGCCAAAAGAACATAATTGCAAAAATCTTTCCTCTTAAGAAATTTCCTATGCCTTGTGCTTCTTAGGAGCTCCATTTATAGTGTAATTCTTCTTTCTCTTATATGACCTTTCCCCTAATAGCTCTTCTAATGGGTCCTCTAATGCCTCTCCTAGTTAATCTCCTTACTTATACAGTTTGCCCCTCTTAGCTATCTCCATTATAATATCTTTAAGCGGTTTATATATCTTAGCATAACGGCGGAGGTGATGAGGATTCTTAATATAGTATAATAAAAGTTTCTTTTACGGTATAGCCACTACTAAAACCTAGGTAGGATACTAGTATATTACTACAATAGGATTGTATAAAGATATAATTTCTCTGTGACTGGGGTTTTAGAGACGTGTTATATCCTTTATTATATAATAAGTAGGTAACTAGGATATAAGATACTTTACTTATCTGCTTAAAATCTTGGTATTGGAAATTGTTAACACTTTAGATGAATATATAGGGACTAAACCATTCTCTGCTTAATTATTAGTATTGCTAAATAATATAGGTGTCTTAAAAATATACCTCTAGGTACCAGCAAAATATATTTAGAACCCATAACTGTATTTATCTGCTAGGATAAGCCTTTAATATAGTTTTCTTTTAGTTAAGGCAAGTCTATCTTAGCCTTACCATGGTCCTCTATTAGCTTAGGTAAATCTATCTTAGTTTTGCCGTAGCCTTTTAAACCCCTAAGGTAATTAAGGTATATTTTTTATACACTCGCCTAAACCATATCCTCTTATATATTGTCCTTTATGTTATTGTCCTTTTCGTAAGAACTGGCCTTATTGGGTGTTTGGGTAGGTGTATAAGGTATCTGCTCCTATATAGGGTTGGAAAGCTACAATTGTTTCTCCTCCCTACTACCAGATGCCGTGTCTTTGTTATTAATGTAATTCTAGGATAATTTAAGGTTTCTAGTAGGTTGATAATTAAGTATATTACCCTTGGGGCAGTAGTATATAGTGATGTTTCTATAAGCACTAGTTAAGGACCTATAGGTTATATTAGCAACGTATCTAAGCTTAGTTAAGGTAATATATATAATGTCTAGTATTCCTATAAAGATTGTAAGGGGCGTATAATTAAAAGGTTAGGTTTAAAGGTAAGTTAATTTAATAGCATATAAGAACTAGGAGTATAACGTTTATATTCCATTTCTCTCCTAGGGCGGAGTTAGGACAGAAGGTAGAAGGAAAAGGCGGAGTATACCAGCCGCCCTTTTCCACCCTATGTGGTGTCTATAGTACAATATTTAGTGGCTGTAATTACTCTCAGCTTATATATCGTCTGCGCCTAAGACTATAGGCGCCTAGAGTGATCTATAAGTAAGGCATTGTTAGGAGTAGCCATTGGCTAAGCTGTTGCTGAATTTAAATGGCTGACAATCCCTAATAGATACCGCATGCCTTAGCAGGATTTAGAAGCATTTGCATAAAGTTATAAACTAGAACTAGAAGTTAACAATAACCCCTAATAACGCCTCTCTTAGTAGGAATAGCATTATATAATCTACTTCTAACGCCCATCCTTCCTGGGGCAAGATAGTACCTAAGCAGTAGATTTATCCTAGCCAGTTAATTTTATATATTGACCCCCTATTTATGGCAAAGGAGCTATTAGTGCCTACGGGGTGGTTTAATTGGTATTCTAGCTAAGCCCTTTATGAGCGCTCCGCCTTATATAGGCGGCAATTAACTCCTGTTAATCTACCTTGCGTTAGGGGAGATCTTTTACTTAAGGCGCTAAGTAGTTAGTACTTAGAGGTCCACAGACATATTTTATATCCTAATAGCATTAACCATAACTCCTTAAGTAGTATCCCGCAACCCTTAAGTACCTATAAGTGCACTGTCCCTAAATTGCTAGCTACTAAGTAGGCATTTATGGATAGAGAAACCAACTTTAGAGATAATAACAGTAATGTAAAGGCGTGGACTAGTTGCGAAAGTGACTTTAGTAATAAGGATTAAGAATGGGACGTAGAGATATTATATAGCAGAGAAAATGGTTTTAGTACTAAAGATTAAGAAATAGAGGCAGATAGCAATAAAGAGATATTAAGCGACAAGGCTATATAGGCGACAATTAAATATAGGGGCCTTAACTTTATAGTCTTAAATCTGTAAGTATAGGATATAGATATAAAGAAGAGTTCTAATAAAGGCTAGTAAAAGGGTTAAAATTTTAGCCTCTTTTTGTTTAGCCTATTACGAAACAAAATAATATTTTACTATTCCCACTAGAGTCTCTGCCTACTTAACTTATAGCAAGCTATAAAGCATTTGCGACGATCTAGGCCTTTCCTTAGATGAATTTATTCACTACCTTAAAAGTAATAATAGAAGGCAAATCTATGTCAACAACCTAGGATTTTTTAAATTTCTTATAGACCTGGAATCCATGCCACCTTAGCAACTATTAGTCGTGTTTAAGACCATAGAACTTATAGATTTATACCTTAAGAATATAAATATGTTATTCTATAGCGTTTTCTCTTTATTTAAGTCATTTCTCTATTTATTATACACAGCGGTTATTTATCTATTTTGGTATAGTAGGGAGGGGTAGTTAGGTTATGCAAGGGGGCTTGGACTTGTGGCTACGCTTATAGAGCTGTTTATATATAAACTTCTCTAAGTATATATAAGGGGGCTTTAAGTTATTATAAAGTTTATAGAAGTCTTTATATGGGAACTTCTTTAATATTTCTAGATCTAGGACTTATATATTTCTTTTTTTTCTAGTTCTAGTATTTTCCTAATATTTGCTTCTTACTAATTGCATACTAGGCGTAAATAGGTGCTAGGCTAAACCACACAGCCTTTAACCTAGCTTGCATAATTACCTAGCTTGCATAACTAGGGCTGCAATATAAACTAACTTTTAAGTCCTTTTATACTGCTAAAGTATCTTTATCTAAAAATACATATTAGCGCGTATAGAGCGTAAGAATCCATCCATCCAACTTCTCCCTTTACAATTTTAATACTTATTACCTAATATTGTTACCTATAGCACTGGCGTTTATACTTCTATATTTATACCCACTCTAGCTATTACCTAGTCTTTTTTAGAGTAAATCTATCTAGCCTACACTTTACTACTTTATCTATTACCCTTTGCCCTATTAGTAACTTAGGGTAGTTATTAGCAAAGATGCTTAATAAACTTTCCACAGAGGTACTCCTGCTGATTATTAGCAAGGTACAGCCAATTCTTATACACTTTAAGCTTTGGCGCTAATTGGTATAGGTTATAAATAGGGCGGATTTAAAGAGGCTCTATAAGGTCTTAAAATGTCTCTATTAAGTTTTACTACCGCTCCTATACCTAAATATAGCCGCTATACATTACGGGTCTAACCGCTTACTATAATTTAAGGTAAGTTCATTCTCCTTCTTAAATCTTGCTTATATAGGCTACTTATTACATAAACTCTAATTAATATAATAACTAGTGTCCAGTTAAAGGAAAAGCCCTTTACTAGCCTTAATAGCTTACCAGTAAGCTTTTAAAGGATAGATTAGGAAATAGTTCTATATATACTAAGAGCATAGTTTTTACAAACTTTGCATTTAATCCGTTTACCCTACTTAATATTAGAGAAATGCTTCCGCCAGAAGTATTTTGCAGTATTAGTTTAAATTAATTTTAGTGCTATATAACATGTTAACTACCTAGCATTTTAGGGCTAAATTATCCTAATTAAGCTTGGTCTCCACGCTAAAGGACTTATATAGTGGGACTATCTTAACACGGACGGTAAGGCAGGCGCTAGTATATACCTCTTTATTTTTCTCTCCCATTCCTCTATCTCTACCTTACCTATTAGTAGGCGAGGATTAATTCTTAGAAGAATATTAGAGTCCACAAAAGACGCTAGAGTTTAGGTATTAGACATCGTCGTATCTATCACCGTATCTGTTATTACATCTGTTATTACTTCCGCTAAGCTGCCACCGGCGTTGCCCTTATCCCTCTTTCACTTCTTCCTACTAAACATCTTCTAAGTTCCGTCGTCCAAGGGTAAGCTAGGCAAATAGCACAGACCAGATAGACTGGACGGAAAATTGGGCGCGTGGACCTTACTATGCACTAATGCTACGTAACTAGGCCATGCGGAGAGTTTGTTAATCCAAGTGTCCTCCTTTCCCTAGTAGCGGCATTTAGAATATAGGAAGGGCTGCTTAAATATGCTTTTTTTCCGGACATAGATTAGTCTAAAATGCCTTATAAGACCTTACCTAGGAAGAAAGGAGCTGGAATAGATAAGACATTTAAATAGGTCCTTAGCCAAGGTTAAATAGAAGGGGAAATAAGGCGCATAAATCTTATTATAAACCGTTTTAATATAGTTGCTCTATATAGACTCGCCCCCACTAATTTAAAAATCCTTTATCCCTAGGCGGCGGTATTTAGGGCACTAAAAGGGCTACTTAAATGTCCTATTCTTAATATAAATCTTTTTATAGTGCTTTATAAGTTTACTATAGCGGTAATAGACACCACAGCTAAAAAGGCACCTAGGCTATTCCTTATAACCCCTTATTCCCTTTATTCTGGTTAAGGATAGAAGCACACCCTACTTACCCTCTACATTGCCTACTTTATCCTTTTTATCCTTTTTATTCTCTTTATCCTCTTCGCGTATTGCCTAACCTATATTATCTACCTTATACTCCAAAGTTTCTGCATTTAAAGATAGGTCTACTTCTAGCTGGCGAGTTAAGTATCTAATAAGTAGGTTTATAAACCATTCCAAACACTGTTTAAAGGGCTAGTATTTGTTAACATTCTAGGTGCAACTCTATAGAAACCAAGCAACTATAGCCGCTGCGTCACAAGAGCGCTTCCTTAAAGCAACTTTACCTAAAGCGCCTTCGCTAGGAGCAGATCTAGCGGTTTATACAGTAGGCGTGCCTATGGTTAGTAAACCTAGGGCTCTTAATCTATTAACGTGACTAAAGTATTCCACCCTCTTCTCCTACGCCTTTAAAAATAACAAAATCTTAATAATATAGCAGAGCTGCCTATTAAGCACCATTGCTGCCTTACAATCTCCTACTTACTTTACTGCTTCTAGGCTTCCGCGGAGATTATATACATCCTTATACTGTTTAAACTCCTATAAGTCCTCCTTACTTAGGCTGATAGGAGTATTTACGTCCCTCTATAGGGATATATTATAGAGGCGCTAAAAGAGGGCATTATTCCATCCGGCTATAGATCTAAAGGCCAACCCTATAAGATCCTTGCGGACGCGTTTAGTTTAATAGCTACCTTAAAATACTTAGGTTGTATTAGATAAAACATAGTTATATAATACATTGGAGAGAACGCTTAGCAGTTTAAAGAAGTTAGTAGTTATCCCTACTATTTATAGAGTTAAGAAGAAAAGTAGCAGGGAAATACACTGCTTAATATATGCATGTGTATATACATATATTTGCCTTAGATTCTCTTACTGTTAAGTCTAGCTCCTACACTAACCTATAGTATATAAATACATAAGTCCTCCCAAAAACTGGCTATAAGGCATATTTAGTACCATAGGTAGTTAAAACTTAAGTAAGTAAGTGGAAAAATAGGCTAGTCTAGCATCTCTTTCTTCCACTTTAGTAAAAGGAAATCCACTCCTTTAAGGGTAGGTTAATAGAGTAGTACATTAATGGACTTAAAGCTAGGCTTAAAGGCGTTATCTGTAATTATACGCGTAGTAATAAGGCTAGTAAGGTATATATTTAGATATAGGACAAGGGTAATAGAAAAGGATATTCTGTTAGAATAGAGGAGGTAAGCAAGGGAAAGCAACCAGGGTAAGGTAAGAAGTTCTTAAAGACGTAGAGTAAGGATAGGGTTAAGCTTATACGTCAGCTCTAGAGCTACAGCTAGCCTACTTTTTCTTATTTTTCTTAACTATAATTATAGTAATAAGCCTTATCCTTATTTAGTCATTTAGGTCCTATATAACTGCTAGACTAACTTACTAGTATAAAAGGCGCATTATAGAGGCTGGCCTAAAGCTATTAATGCCTACTATTAGGAGGATAGTATAAAATATAAGCTAGGTGTTAGGCTTATAATTAATATCCTTAGCACACTCCCATAGCGTATTAAGGACAATAATAATATCTTTAGCTGTCGCCTTAACCTTCTTAAAGGTCTAATTAACTATAAGACTAAGCTTATCTATAAGGCTATTATAGATCTACTAAAAAAAGGGGGGGGGGGGGGTTAGAATAGATATTTTAACCTTTTTGCGCACCTACATAGAGGGTCTATAGAGGGGAATAAGAGAAAAGGGAAGGGGAAGGGGAATAAGGAGGAGGGGTATAGGGTTTGTTAGTACAACTAACTTTAGATATTTTAAAGATCGGCCCTTACACACGCTACTTAGTATAGTTAATAAACTTTAGTTTCTAAAGAGCTATATTCTTAGAATCTTACCGCCTTTTCTTTAGTAGGACTATAGAGTTAACTTAAGTAATAAGCTACCTCTAGCACTGCGTAATAGAAGAAGCCGTATTTACTGTCCGCCTATATTTATATTCTTATAGTCTAAGGACTAGATATCTTTGCTCTAAGTTTTTAATATACACCTAGAGGAATACTTAGCAATAATCCTTAGCTATTTTAAATACAAGGTATAGGTTAAGCCAGATACTATCTAGGTCTACTTATAGGACGTCTCTAATAAATCTGTATAGAGAGGCATGTGGGTTAGTAAGGAGAAGGCGGCTAGAAATAAAAGGAGAAGTAGAGGAGGGAAGGGTAGTAGGAGATGTTGGATGGATAGGCAAGGGCGTACTTACTTATAATCTCCAGACTACTATAATACAATCGCGATAGTGGCCTATTATATCTATAATTACTAGGCGGTTATCTAGCGGCTAGGAGGTATATAATTTTAAGGCTAATAAGGCCCTCTGCCTCTATAACTCTAGGTTATTAGGAAAGCAGCGCTTAGCTTTAAAGGGCCCTATATCTACCTCCTCTAGTAGATACAGATTAATGAGGGATATAGGGATAGATATAGGGATGGATATAGAGACTGTTATGGAACGGCTATTGCTGTATTATGCAGTGCCTATTACTACTAGAGGGAAGCTGTCTTTAGGGTATAGAAGAACAGAAGCGGTAAGGGATAGACGCGGATAGAGGGATTAGAAGGATAGTAGGTGGGCTAACTAGTTGGAAATCGCGATAGCGAGCGAGTAAAAGGAGTGGTTAGAATTTAAGGTTAGGGATGGAGAAGGAGATAAGACTGCTAGAGACTGTGGGTGGAACGGTGGGTAAAGGATATATATATCTCTATCTATCTTAGGGGGGGCCTAAAATGGGACCCCTAGCGGTTAAACTGGGTGTTAAGGGCAGTGCAGTATAGGAAAGACAGGCCTGCATTTTTGCAGCGGGCTAAGAATATAGAGGAGGCAGAAGGAAGAAGGCGGCACGGCACAGGCGCATAATTAGGAGCGCTTGCGCGGAGGTTAAGAGGGGGAAGGAGGAAAGGGAGGGAGGAGCAAGCAAGAAAGAGAGAGGCGGCGAGGTTAAAAAACTAGATGGCATTTTTAATGGAGGCGCGGAACTTTAAAAAGAATAAGAGGTGGGGTTAGGAAAAGAAAATAAATTACCAAATAAAATGGTTAGTTTTCCGCAAGGGCCATGGAAAAACGTGGATTCCGAGTGGTGGCTTGGCGGGATATTTATGGCTCCAAAGACGGATTTGCTCAAAGCCCTATACGGAGCTCCAAAGCTCTACTAACACGCAGCACTAATATACTAGGAAGTCTTACAATCGTCTCTACAAACGTCTCTACAAACGCCTCTACAACGGCTCTATAATTGCCCGTACAATCGTCCGTATAAACGGCTCTACAAACGGCTCTACAAACGTCTACACAATCGCCCATACGAACGTCTCTACAATTGCTTATACAATTAATCAGCCAAACGCCCGTACGATTGTCTCTACGTACGGCTCTACAGTTAATTAATCAGACGTCCGTACAAACGTCTCTACAAACGTCCATATAATCGATCAATCGCCTATACAAACGCCCGTACGAACGCCCGTACGATCAATCAATTAAATGTCCATATAATCTATCAGACGCCCGTATAAACGTCTCCACAAGCATCTACAAACGTCTACAAATGTCTCTACAAGCGTCCATAAACGTCTACAAACATCTCTACAAACGTCTACAATTGCCCATACAACCGTCCGTATAAATGTCTATATAATTGTCTCTACAAACGTCTATACGAACGCCTACATGGACGCCTACACGAACGCCTGCACGAACGCCTGCACGAACACCTGCACAAACGCCTACACAAACGCCTATACAAAGCTCTACTCGAAGCTCTATTAAAGCTCTGCATGGAGCTCTACCAAAGCTCTACAAAAGCTCTACTAAAAGCTCTACCAAAGCCTCTACCAAAAGCTCTACCAAAGCCTCTGCAAGAGCTCTGCCCACGCAGTAAATAGAGCACGTAGTGTACAGGGGGGGTCCAAGGGGGTCTCCCCCTTAAGCTTAAAGTTCTACTTAGAGCTCTACTTAAAGCTTAATATAGAGCTCTAAAGCTCTACTAACACGCAGTACTAATATACTAGGAAGGTTCTACAATTGGCCGTACCAACGCCCATACAATTAATCGCCGTATGATCGTCTCTACGAACGGCTCTATGAACGGCTCTATAAACGTCTGCACGATCGCCCGTACGAACGCCCGTACAATCGATAAATTAAACGTCCATATAATTAATCAATCAAACGTCTATACAATTGCCTATACGATCGTCTCTATAAACGTCTCTACGATTTATCGCCCGTACGAATATCTGCATGCCTGCATGTAGCTCTATAGAAGCTCTATACAAAGCTTTACACGAACACCTATATAAACCCCCATACGATCAATCAATCAAACGTCTATATAATTGCCCATACGATCGTCTCTACAAACATCTACACGTCTACACGTCTACAAGCCTGTACGTCTGCACGCCTGCACGTGGCTCTGCACAAGGCTCTACCAAAGCTCTATACAAGCTACCTAGCAGTAACTAAGGCGCCTTAGCCTTACTACCACTTCTAAATTAAGTAAAAGCTCTATATAGGGGGGGTCCAGGGGGTCTCCCCCTGGAAAACCTCATCTATATGTATATAGTAATTAGACTCTATATAATAAGGCTCTAAATCAAAGCTTTGGGTTAATTAATCGGCTTATTATAAACTCGGGTCAAAATTTTAGTTGGGGGGCCAACTATCCGCATATTTAAGTCAGTTATTAACTTAGTTACCTACTCCTTGTTTCTATTACTATCCCCTACCCTCCTTCTCTTTCTGTTAGTCACATAGGGTAACTCACCAATAACAACTACTCAAGTAGGTTACAGTGATGTTGGTTAAAAGCTTATTGTTCTTAGAATGAGGAAGGGTGAGGAACTTAAGGTTCCTTACCACGCTAGTGCCGCGGCGACACGTGACAACCACATGCCTTATTCCCGACACTGGCAACTTTTCTTTATGGTTGCTGTCTATATACAAATAACGCAATTAAGCTGTAACGGTGCTAGCACCCGCCACGTTGCTATATTTTGCCGTATTCTGCCGTATTCTGCCAGCTATAATATTCTGCCAAATTCTGCCAGCCATATTAGCGCCTTAGCGGCCCTCGCCATATCTTCTACTCCCTCTTAACCTAACCTTCAACTCGCATACGTAGAGTATTCGTATTAACGAATGTCTCTAGTGCCTTATTTAGGTTTGCCTTTATTATCGCATCTACTAGGTTATCTTGGCCATTAATCTATTAAATCTTAAAGAGTTCTTAACGCTCGTAGGACTATTAAAGTGCCATAATATTAATTATAAGGCGCTTCTCCTTTATAGTACTAAGCTTAACTAAACACTTATAAAGGGAATATAAGTTAGTACACACAATTATAGGGATAACGGGAAGTTTTAGTTAATCTATAATTATCTTAAGGGTAGTTCCGATTGCAATTACTATATTAACTCCGCCAACTATTCCGTATATCTCTAACGCTAGAACGCTTTAAGTAACGCGCTTACTCTTAGTTAAGCTCTAATAGATAAGATTGCTATAGATTATAAAGTTATTCTCTCTAGTAGATTTATTAGTAATAATAATCTTATATTCTAGCTAGAAGCTAAAATCTTTATTATTTATAAACAATCTATTAATAAATATAAAGAGCTTAGCGGTAGGAAGATTAATAGGCATATAGAGTAGTCCCCAATTAAAATGGTTTATTTACTAGGAAAGACGCTTATTTAGAGCAAGAACGTTATCCTTAGTTAGTTCCTGGTGTTAAGTAGCAACAAAGAGATTAAAGGAAGCCTTAGGTTAATAGATAGAAGCAATATAAGCTCCGTAAGTGCGTTACTCCACATATCCTTGCTTTAGAGAATTAACGTTAATAACTTTAATCTTCTTACCTTAACCCTTCTAATGTAAAGTAATAGAATTCTTATTTAGGGAGAGGATGCATCTATTAAAGAGCAATAGTGTTATTAAATTAAGCTTTTCCTTTGGCTTTGCTATAAGGTTTACCTTTATTAGCTTATCTTCTTTAAGAGCTAAGAATTAGTTGTCTCCTAAAATAATTATATTATTAGTTTATATGCTAATAATTCTAAATAGGGTTTCTATAGTTATAATAAGAAAGCAGGGGTTAAATATAGAAGTAATTATTAAAAGCTTCTCTTTATGGTGCTTACTATAGATAGCCCACTAATAAGTTCCTACCTTTGCAATTCTATATAATAGCTTAAGTATAACCATAATCGTATCTTTAGAATATTAGTAGCGAATTTACTCTAGAAAATATACCAATATTAAGCGCTTAAGGTACGTCTCTAATTGGGTATAGGCCTAAGTAATATCTTATAAATAAACCGCCATTCTATTCTTTATTAAGGAGGGAGCTAGTGCAATAATAACTTACTAACTAGCTTATTGGATTGTAGGAGATTACGTAAGAATTACCTCTTTACTATTATTATTATAACCTTAGATAACAAGCCTTAATTTCTTAAATAGGGCATTAGTAGCTTTACCTTTAATCTTATTAACCATTCTTAACTTAAAGATGCGAACTCTATTAAACCTAGTAGGGGCATACTTCTTAAATTTAAAAACTCCTCTTGCTATAAAACCGTTAATCTCCTACTTATTAGATACTTAGAAAGGAGCTCTAGGAGTTATAATACAACCTTCCTTTTAGAGCTGTTTTACAAGCTTAAAGTCAGCCTTCTCCTTAGCTGTTATAAAGGCCATTAATAACTTAACTCTATTCTTAATAGCGGCAATAAATTACTCTTTAAAATTAACAAGATATTAGCAATTTTGTAATCCCTTTAGGCAACCTCTACCGCGTTATAGTTACGGTATATCTACTACAATTGTATTAGAATTATAGTCGCCTTCTAAAGCACGTTAATTATAGTTCTCCTCTAGGGCATCTTTTAGGGCATCCTATAAAGGCTTAAAACTATTGTTTTTATAGTAAGGCTTAATAACAGTTAAATGGAATTAAGTGGATCTGTAAGGCATCTAAATAGTGCAAGTTTAACCATTAATTGCAATAAGTTAATATAGGCCTAACCACCCTCCCTTTTTACGCTATATGCGTACTTTAGACTAGAGTGGCAGATCAAGCATAGTTAAGGTATTTGGGCTATTTCTTATTCCTAGTGCGTCGTTAACCTAGCGTGTAGCGTAGAGACGTCATACCTCCTTTATTACCTTGCGAATAGCCTTAGCTTATTATATAATAGAGGGAGATAGTAGAGAATTGTTAGTTATTTAAGGGTAGGCGCCTATTAGCGACTCGGTCAATCGAGGCACGAGCACGGCAAGAAGGTCGCGCAAGCCTATACGATTGGATTGTCTATAAACAAGGATCCAAAGCTAAAGAAAGGAAACATGAAGAACGGAAGCATCGCTCGAAGTTATATACAATCTTCTGGTCACGTGATGGCAACTTACCGCAACTTGCCGTCACGTGACGGCAGTTTACAGCAATTTGCCAGTACCGTAACATTACCCCCCCCTCCAAAAAAGCCTGCCCTTAGGCTTTGTATGTCTGTATTACCCCCATAGGGCATTCTTATCTTTATACTCCACTGGTAATTTATTATCTTTACTATGCTAGCACTCCATCCACTTATCTAAGTACTTTGGCGGTCTAGGTTTATTAGGATAACGGCTATAAAACTCTTACAACTTATAGGGGCTACCTATAAAATTCTATACGGGGTACTAGGTAGGGTCTGGATTATATCCTTTCCAACTTATATAGTACTTTAGTGTTCCTTATACAAGTTTACAGGCTAGTATTTCTTTAATTTCCTATTTATTATTGCTATTAACTTAAATTAGTAGGGGCGGTTTATTCTTTTGTCTAGGTAATAGGTCGTTTATAGCTTTCCGTAGCTTATCTAGCGAGAATTTAGGGTAGACCTTAATCAAATCTGGGAGCTTTACTTTATATGAGTTGCCTCTCTTCTTAAGAACTTTATATGGTCCTACTATCTAATAGTCTAGCTTATGGCTAGGCCGTTCTGTCTTCTAGTTCTTTATTATAACCTAGACCTTATTACCTATAGTAAATTTAGGCTTATACCTATACTTATTTGCCTGCTGTTTTATTAATTTTTGGGTCTTTTCTAGGTTCATATAGGCTACTTTCTAGGCTTCTTCTAAGCGTTTAGCGTAATGCTAGGCTTTCTTATAAGATAGTTTTTCGCGTACGGTCCGCGGCCCCTCCATTCTTTTCCGGTTAAAGCTTATATAAGGTAAATACCCTATTTCCAGCTAGATGGGTGCAAATCCTATAGAGTTATAGGGTAGGGTGGCCTAGGCGTAGTTTATTAGAGGTAGCAGTTCGGCCTAATTATCCTAAAAGTAGTTAATAAAGGGTCGGAGTCTCTAGTCTAAATACTAGTTTATAATCTCCGTCTAGCTATCTATCTAGGGGTAGTATGCCATAAAAAGCTTTAGCTTAATGCCTAGGATATAGGTAAACTTGTTCTAGAAAGCCGATATAAACTATAGGCCGCGGTTGGACATAATAGTATCTAATAGTCCGTAAATTTGGTAGATATAGTAGATATATAGTTAGGCTGCCTCCTTTACATTAATATTCTTATAATAAGGGATTAAGAACAGGCGCTTACTAAAGCGGTTAACTATAACTATAGCCATATTATATCTATTACGGTCTATAGGTAGCTTATAGAAATCTATAAAGATATACTGCTAGGGGCGCTCTAGTATTAGGAGTGGTTTTAACAGTCCTAGGGTCTTATCTCGTGGAATTATAGACCTATAACAGTCGTTACAGTTCTATATATAGCGATTAATATCTATAACCATTCCAGGCTAGTAGTAGCGGTTGCCGATAATCCTATAGGTCTTATTTTTTTCTAGGGTAAGCTATAGAGACCTAGGTATGTGCTTCAGCAATAAGTTAAGTCCGTAAGTTCTATTCCTTTGCTACTACTAGCCGTTTCTAATACTTAAGTAATCCATTTTTAAGGGACTATGGGCTGGTAACATCCTTTGCCTTTTTATAGTACTCCTATAGGGAAGGGGCCGTATAATTTGCTTATAGTAGCCTATTAATAAGGTCAAGTTCTGTAGCGTTAATAGGGCACATCTTGGCCTTTACAGGGTCTGTATTTAGTTCTGCCTATATTTAGGGGTTAAGGTGCTCTGGTTATAGCAGCATCTGGGTCCATAATATAATCTTTATAGCTATCTAGTTATCTAGGTCTTATTCGCGCCTTATAAGGGCATCTATATAGTTAGTTACGCCTAGCCTATATATAATTAGGAAGTGGAACTAAGATAGGATATCCGCCTAGCGTGCCTGCCGGGCTATAAGGGCCTTTATTGTTATAAAGTATTCTAAGGCCTTATAATCTAAAACCACCTTAATAGGCTTAGGGGTCCCTTTTAGCTGTATACGCTAGTGCTAAAGGCTAGAGATAATAGCTAGCATTTCTTTGTTGTAAATATAGTAGTTTAGCTCAGCATCTATTATAGTCTTTAAATAGTATGCAATAGGGTGCTATTCTCCATTTAGTTGCTTTTGGGAGAAAATACTAGCTATTACGCCGTCTAAGGCATTAGTTTCTAGTATTAAGGGCCATTCTAAGTCAAAGTAGGTAAGTAGGGGAGCCAATACCAGCCGTTTTTTAAGCTTATTAAAGGCCTACATATATATAGCGTTAAAGTAAAATGGCTAGTCTTTCCTAGTAAGGCGGTTAAGAGGCCAGGCAATCCTACTATAGTTCTTAATAAAGCGTTAGTAGAAGTTATAGAAACCTAAAAATAATTACACCCCTTTTACGGTCCGTAGGGGTATCCACTAGTTAATTACAGCCGTTTTCTCTAGGTTAGCCTTAATTCCGTCTATACTAATAATAAAACCTAGGTACTTTATACGCTTAATACTAAATTCTAATTTCCTAATATTGGCCTGGAGACCAGCCTTGTGGAGCTATTATAGGACTTTATAGATATGCTCCTTATATTCTAACTTATTCTTAGAGTAGATTATAATATTATCTAGGTAGGCCGTATAGAAGTTGTTAAAGTAGTTAAAGAGTATATTATTTATATATTGCTAGTATATAGCCAGTCCGTTAGTTAGTCTAAAAGGAAGTACTTTATATTTATATAATCTATAGTAGGTTTAAAATGTGGTAAGATCCTTAGATCCTAGGTCTATCCTAATTTAGTAAAAGGCCTGGCGGATATTAAGCTTTATAAAAATCTTAGCCTTACTTATATGGGTTAGCGTTTCCTTAAGTAAGGGCAGCGGATATTGGTCTTTATAGGTTATATGGTTTAGTTTATAGTAGTTAATATAGAAACTGTCACGGGACACCCCCGTGACACCTTACACACGTCCACCTGTTTCCACCGACTGAACAACCGGAGACCGACCACGAGACGGCAATCTGACAGCAATCTGCCGTATTCCGCCGCAATCTGCCGTCTCTACTGTCGGAGTTGCCAACTGGCAACTTCAAGGACCTCTAACTGCCGAATTCTGCCAAGTTCTACCAGAACCGCCACCTAGGCTCTACCCTGCCCGTGCGTAGCACAGTACCCGTTAACCTAGCAACCAAGCGAACGTTATGTACCCTTTTTCCCCTGTTTCCTACTTTCTTTTCCTTACGCAACGTCTTGACTTTATTACGCAGTTCATGTACATAGCTTAATAATATCTACTTCGCTATATATTATCACCGCTTATGCTCGCTCCGTGACAGAAACGGAGTCTGCTGTTAGGCTTTTTTATAAAGAAAATGGGTGCGGTAAAGGGGACTTGGCTAGGCTTAATGAAGCCCTTATTAAGGTTGTTAATAAGGTACTACTTAGTAGCCTATAATTTATTAGTAGATTACTAGTGGAGGGGGCTATAGCTAAGGGTATTTTCTTTATCTAGCTTAATCTTAATCTTATAGTTGTATGGTTAGTAAGGTGGGAGTATATTAGATGCTGCCTTAGAGAATATATCCTTAAATTCCTGGTATTAGCGGGGTAGTTTCTGTTCTACTAGCTCCTTATCTATAAGCTTACTTTCCCTACTAAGCTAGTTATAGGCTAGGGCTTCCTTATCTTTAATTATCCGGTTAATTTTGTATAAGCTAGTTATAAAGGCAATGGTATTAGGCTGTTTTAAGTTCTGATAGAACCCTATGGCACTAATGCAGTAGATATTAACTAGTAGGAGGTTTATAGGTTTCTTTACGGACATTCCGTAGACCGTATTTTATGGTGGAGGGGTTATAACCCTTTTTAGCTCCTATTCCATCTTCCGTAAGTTATCCTTCTAGTCTATACGTTTAGTATAGCGTCTAATATTCCTTATTGCTCTTTGTAGCTATATAGGGCCTAAGCTAGCTAGCTTATTACTAACTTCCTAGGTTTTTAGTACTGGTAGTATGATATTAGTAGTCTGGGGGCGGCGTAGTATATAGACCTATTGCGGATTAAGCTATATATCTTTCTTAAAGGCCTGGTCCCTACGCATAGTATTGGCCTAGTGGACGGTGTCTATCTATAGCCGTATAAGATTTTCTATTATAATGCTGATTTCCTTTATAAAAGAAGGTGTTAGGGGTAGGGTTTTAGGCCAGATAAGCCGTCTACTCCGTATATTAAGCTATAAGCCTAGATAGGCTAGCCATTTTCTTTCTAAGATTATATTATAGCTTCCTAGGTCCGTAATAAGAAAGGGGATATTATACTACCTTTATCCATCTATACGGAGGTAAATCTACAAGATAGTTATAATAGGTGGTCCTATTTGTCTGTTATACCTATAAATAGGAATTGGTTTGGGTAGTTCTTTAAGGGGTATATTTAAAAAGTCAGCCAGCTTTATAGCACACTATATGTCTATTAAGGCAAAGGCATTTGCTCTAGAGTTAGCCAAAGCAGAGGTTAAAACTTAATGTCTATTACGGAATAAAGTATAAGGGATAGTACAGCTTCTTCCACCAACTAGCCAACCCAAATTAATATATAATATATTAATTCCTTTTAACCCTAGAGAGAAGTCTTACTCTAGGGTTTCTTTTTTTCTAACTTTATACTATCCCCCTAAATTAATAGGACCTTATTTATCTTTGCCGCTATTAAGTAGTCTTTTATAAAGTGGTCTTTCTAGCCATATAAGAAGTAGGCTCCTTAATTACTAAGGGCCTGTCTTTAGGAGTTGCTATATATAGGTTAAGTATTTACCGGACCCGCAGTAGGGCTAGCTACACGGCTAGCCGCTAGGTTAATGGCGGGCGGTATAGTTAGTGCTATAGGGGTTGCAGATCTTACTAGGGCGCTATGGCCTGTTCTTATAGTACTTGTGTTCTAGTTGGCGGAGCTTTTAGTTTTATACCGCTTAGCATATGCCTTAATTCGGCGGAGGCCCTGGTTAATAGCTAGGTACTAGTCTATAAGTTCCTTTAGCGTCTATACAGTAGTATAAACCGGTAGTATGGCGCGCTATAGGTCTAGGATAAGCTTGTTAAAGAGGTCTAGCATTAAATCTTCCTGGGAGATTTAAGCCTGTCCGGCTAGGTATAGAAAGCGGGTTTAGAAGACCAAGAAGGTCTCTATTATTTTTATATTAAGGGCTTTATAGTTAAGATGGGCGTTTTATATCTTAAAGGGGTCCTTATAAATGGAAGATAGGTAGTTGATTATCTCTTCTCTAGAGAGGAAGGGGTCTGCTAAGTCCTAGGCATATCGCGGACATAGATGCGTCTATATATCCCCGCCAGTACGGCCGAAGACATAGGCTATTTTAGCTTGGGTAGTAGGAAAGTGGTCTATATTAACTTTAAGCTTATCTTGCAGTTAAAGCTTCTAATTATTAAATATAGGGTTAGTTCCGTCTGTAAGCAATAGGGGGTCTGCAACCTTTATAGACCGTGATAATACTAATACTATATATTAGGCTAGGGCCTTAAGGACTATAGCAAGTCTCTAGGTGTCTAATAACTCCTTACTAGGTGTAGGGGTGTCTCTAGTTTCAAGCAGCTCTTAAAGCCGCTTAATTTTGGTATTAGCTGCTACAAGCTCTTCCTAGGGGGTTAAAACGGCGACTGTTTCACTATTAGAGGTATTTACGGGTCCTACAGCGGCTTTGCCAACTACTATATTTCTTGGCATAGTGGTAGGGGTATTAGGTAATTTCTAGTGTTTATTTATTTCCTAGGGATTCTAGTCCATGCGTGTCCTATTCTTAGGTTTCGCGTTCTATTCATATTCTTTTAGTTCTTAGGGGTCTGTCCTGTCCTTATAGTCCTAGTAATGTCCTTAGGGTCCTGTTTTATGTCCTTGTCCTATTCATAGCCTTATAGATATATTTAAGTTCCTTTTTAGGAAAGAAGAGTAGTAATAAGCTTTAGATAATATTAGCGACTTAGTTAATTAAGGCACGAGCACAGCAAGAAGGTCGCGCAAGCCTGTATAATTAGATTGTCTATAAACGAGGATCCAAAGCTAAAGAAAGGAAATAAGAAGAACGGAAGCACCGCTCGAAGTTATATACAATCTTCTGGTCACGTGATGGCAACTTGCCGCAACTTGCCGTCACGTAACGGCAGTTTGCGGCAATTTGCCAGTACCGTAACAGCGCCAAAGACTAGTAATGTAGGTATAAGTCTATCCGGGCTAGCAGAATTATTAATAGCTTTAACAGCTATTTATAAGGTAAGTTCTTTACTAGCGTCCTCTAGTTCTAAAGAAATAATCTTATATATACGGCATAATGGCGTATAATATCGCTCCACTTTTTTAATACTATTATATACCTTAATAGGGACTTCCTTAACCTTAATTATTATTGCCTTTATCTATTACCAAAACTCTATAGATAAGAAGTTCTTTCCTATATTATAAATGATTTAATTAGGGGGTCCTAGATAGACATTAATCTAGCACAATTAAAGGGTATTCTATGCGTTCCTAGCTAACATATCCCTTAAAAAACGTGCGGCTTAAAAGGAGGTTAAGAAGTTAATAACTTGGAGTACTAGCTTGCCGCTAAGGTATATAACGTTAATAATAATATAGAAGTTAAAGCTATAGTTATCTTTAAGGGTAAACTTAAATTGGCTAAAGGACTTCTAGTTTATTTAGCAGTAATAGCAGTACTTTATAAGATACTTAATCGCCTTAACCTTAACTTTATAACCTACTTACTAAAGAACCCTAAGCAATTAGTAAACGGATAGGTGACTAAAACGATGGTATAGTTAATATAGCTCTAACTTAGTTAAGTAGCTCTAAGTAACACTCTTTTCTAGTTAATAAAGGAGCAATTAGGGGTAACCCTACTTGCGTACAACAGGTACCCAATTATCTCCCTAAATAAGCATATTCTTAAGGTTATTAAGCTTAACGCCTAATTTATCTATATCCCTAATACAAAACAGAAACGGAGTATTTACGGGGATAATATAAAAAGTAATATATCCTAAAGGGGTTTAGACCCTAATTATGCTAAGAGAGATTATAGTACCCTTACTAAAACAAATCGTATCTTGGCCTGTCATTAATTAGTTAATCTAAACAGAGCTATTAAGCTACTAAAGAGCTCGGACCTAAGGTTCTCCTACTATAGATACTCCTGCGGCTCCAGTATCTGGTATAATACTATAAAAGACGTTCGCCAAGTATCTATTATTAAAGGAGAACACGGAACTCTCCTTTAGCTTATTAAAGATATCTAACTTTATAACAGAATGGAGCGTAGATTAGTTATTAAGGATAGTAACAGTTTATATACCATTTACCTTACCAAACTTAGTAAAGTATTAGTTGGAAGAGTAGTCCTTAATTTCTATATCTATAAAAAGCTATTTGGCCTTATTAACCTTATCCTTAAGATCTTCTATACCTTTATATTAAACTAGGAAGCTTTAGAAGTAGGCTATAGTAACCTTATAGTTTCTAATATTTCTTACACTCTAGCGAAACTTATTATATGCCACTTTTCGCCTATTAAGAGGGGCCTAGTTAACTAGCAATTTGGCTTCTTATAAATATAGCACTTCTTCTAGCAATTACTTTAAAATAAACCTCTATAAGGACCTCTATAATTACTTTATAGTTAACGCTAATTATACCTTCTACCGTATCCCCTACCACGGCCATTATATATTTAATTAGTCCAGTTATAATTATATTGGTTAGGTTTAATTAAAGTAGGTTAGAGTTAGGCATTAAATTACTATACTTCTTAAGAACATAGAGTGGTGCTAATAGACAATCTTAATTAAGCATATATAATCCCACAGCACTTCTACACCCAGTATATCTTATTTATAGACTTTTGGAGCTCTTGCTGCACCCGGCCCAAAAAGACCAAACCAACCAAAAGAACCCTGAAAAACACCCTGATAATCCCCTGAGATGCATACATTACAGGGGAGGCACAGGTGGAACGACGGTGGTACGCAGTTACGCGTAACCGCCAGACCTATACCCAATAATAGCCCCCCACAACAACAACAAGGACAGGCGAATACTATACTAGAAAGCGGAAATACCCTAATTAAAAAGGCATCTGATAAAATATAAAGCCTATTAGACGCGTCTAGTATCCAGAACTATAGGGGAGTATCTGTTAGCTATTACAAACTAATACAGCTAGCAGAATGGCTTTAGTCTAGTAAACCTTAGGCGCCCCTTTAGTAAACCCTTAATTAAATCCTCCAACGGCTAAACAAAATCAAAGATAAACAAAACCCCCCCCTATAGGCGAACCGCACCTGGGCCGCCGTAGCTGCGCTCCTATAGTACAGGGAACCTACCCCCCTAAAAACAATAACCGGGTATATAATTATAATACGACCAAATACAGAAAAGGCAGAGGAACTTAGGGGACAATTAGAAACAGAAGTTCTTATAGAGATTTGTAAGGAGGTCCACAACGCCATCGCAGTCTAATACCTTAGGAGTAGAGACATTAGAGTTACCCTAAAGGACCAATAGGCAAAGGAACGGGCCGTAAGGGTAGGGGACAGGCTAGGAGAGCGTATTGGTATAAAAGTGCTTTATAAAGATTACCTAGTTAAAGTCCTATCGGTTCCCATAAGCCTTAGGGTAGAAAGGGGACGCTAGGCAGATAATACAGCAACTATATAGGAGATAATAAAATAAACGGAACGCCTTATACTAGGACTTGTAATTACCCAGATCTAATAGCTTTAATAGGAAAATACAAACCAAGCATATAATGAGAATAATAAGAGGATATAAAGGGCGCTAGAGACTTGCTAGGGAGACAATAGATAAACGTATAGCTCCCTTATTGTTAGCGTATATACACTAGGAATGCAAAAACTCCTTATCTAAAAAGGAATAATTATAAATGGCCTTATATACAACACAAGGCTCTATAACCACAGACTACGCCTAGAACGATGTTATTGCTGTATATAATGGGGACACACCCAATCCACATGCGCAGCATAGGTATGCTGCGGCCACTATGCAGGCCCCTATGATATAAGACAATATACAAATTAAGACTAAATAAAATGCGCGAACTGTCACCAAAGCACACATAAGGCGTAGGAGAGAGAAGACTGCATTAAATACAGGAGACGGAAGGAAAGGGCTTAATAGCTATAGGAATAACTGCACGCTAGGTTATACAAATGGAAACAACAGGCGATAAGCTAGGGGGACGTAGGTGTCTTCCTAGCGTTTTCTACCTTTAATACTGGGGGGCTAAGCTAGCCACCCCAAGCCTTAATGGGCCAAAAGCGACGCCGCGCGATATCACTAGACCGAATAGGGATATAAGGGACACATGGGATACAAGGGAGAGAACGCCTAGTAGGAAGACCCCTATAGACAGCTACGGTAAGTTTAAGGCCGGGATAATTAAGAATTAGATTTAACGCGGCAAATATAATACACGCAGCTGGCTTATAAGGGGCATATAGCCAACTGGCAAGAACGGGGGAAAAACCGGAGGCAATAATAGACTTAGATTTAGAAAGGCTAGTAGGAACACAAGATACAGAAATGGAAAGCTCTATATAAAATAAGTAGTAGCTAGGGAGCAAATATAAAAGATGGAAGTTCTAAACATTTTAGAGAAAGTAGAAACGGAAGAAGCGAGGAGTAAAGGAGAGGTAAAGGACCCCCGCCAGGGGTCCGCTACTTGACTATTATACAGTATAACTACGGCAATACAAACCACCGTCTAGTAAGGCCCCTACTAGACAGTCTAGACCCAGAGAAACACTATATTCTTGCTATATAAGAGCCGTATTACAATACCTATATATAATCAATATACTTCCCCTAAGGATTTTAGCTCCTATATAAACCAAAAGCAGCCACACGCGTATGCTTTATAATCAGCAAAAATATTAGCCTTACCTTATAGTCATGGTAGATAGTTAACCTAGATATTACAGTTATAACTATCTAGACATATAGGGGACTAGTATAAATTATTAATGTCTATAACCCTAGGGTCAAAGGGGTAGTATAAACAGAGAATATTATATCTATAATAAGCTTGCTAGAAACTAAACACGCAGAGTCTATTTTACTAGGAGACATAAACCTCCACTACCTATAGTAGGGGGGCATCTATATTGCTGCTAATTGACAGGTAGAGTACCTACTAAGAGCTATAGATAACGGGGGCCTTAAGCTAGCTACCCCCCCAGGTGCAATTATATGGCAACGGGGCACCACTAAAAGTACAATTAACCTTATAATTATAGACGAAAACCTATACTAGAGACTTAAAAGGTGCTCCCCTAAAGAAGAATAGGCACTTACCTTAGACTATATCCCTATCTAGATATAACTAGATCTGGACATTAAGGCGCAACCAAATAGTAAAAGATACGCAATAAGGAAGCTTAACGTAGATAGCTTCCTTAATATAATTAAATAATAACTCTAAGACCTAGAAGAAATCCACCTAATACTAAACAAGCGAGGCTTATTAGCTACCCCTAAGGAAATTAATTAAAGACTAGAAAGGATCTAGGCAGTAATTAAAAGTAGGCTAAAAGAGTACTGCCTAGTTTTAAAACCAGGCCCCTACGCGTAACACATATAGTCCACATAGTATGCGGCCCTTGTAGCCGGCCAATGACAAGCAAGGAGGAAATATATAAGCAGCCACGATTCTGAGGATAAGAGACAATATAAAGACATAAGAAACCAGCTAAAGAATACCCTAAGAAAAGAAGTAAGGAATAACTGGAGACGGTTTATAAATAAATACACTACTAACCTAAGTCTCCCCTATAACAAGGGCCTTTGGACTATAGCAAAATGGGTAAAGAAAAAGGTGGGACACCTAGTAGAAGATCCACACCTACTACCCCTATAAAGAGTAGGCGAACTATAGGCCACAAGCAATAATAACAAGAAGGTAAAGATCCTTATAGAAAAATTTTTCCCTTAACCGGCTCTAGTAGACCTTAGCGACATTACCAGTAAAACACTGGTAACTCGCCTAAGGGTTAACAGCGACATAACAACTAAAGAAATAGCCAGAACTATTAGCCGCCTCTTAAATAACACAGCACTAGAACCAGATGGGATTTTAAATAAAGCCCTAAAGACCTATAGACCACTTATAGCACCTTAGCTTGCAGACGTAGCTAGAGCATGCTTTGCAATAGGCTACTACCCACAACTTAGAAGATCTATAACGACGGTTATCTTATAAAAAGAAGGTAAAGCAGACTACTTAATCCCAGGAAGCTACCGCCCTATTGCCTTAGAAAACACCCTAAGCAAGATCTTAGAAAAGGTTATAGTAAACCACATAGCAGATACGGCAGATAAACACGCCCTACTACTATAAAGCTAAATAGGGGTAAGAAAGAATCGCTTAACACTATTAGCACTTATACTACTTACTACTACCATTAAAACTACATAGGCTATGCGAAAGGACTTTATAGTATTAATACTTAGCCTAGATATTAGCGGCGCCTACAATAATATACCCTATAAGCGTCTCCTATACATCCTTAGGGTAAAGGGCTTCCTAGAATAGATTATTTAATTTATTTAAGAATTTATAGGCCAGAAAGAAACATTACTAGTCTTTAGCGGATACCAGAGCCCCCCTATCGTAGTTATAATAGGAATACTACAAGGATTACCTCTGTCGCCTATACTCTTCCTCTTCTTTATAAGCAACCTGCTTAACACCTTTAAGGAAGGGGCAACCTAGGGGATAGGCTTTATTAATAACACAAACCTAATTATATATAGGCCAACAGCCGTAGAGAACTGTAGGACACTAGAGAAAGCCTATAACACCTATATAGAATAGGCAAGATAATATAGAGTCCAATTCTCACCAGAGAAATACCAGCTAATCTATTTTATAAGAAAACGTAACCAATCTATAGATCTTTAGCATATAATCTATATCCAAGGCTTTAGGGGTTAACTGGTTTAAGGCCTAAGGGTATTAGGAGTATAGGTAGACAGCAAGCTCCGGTAGAGCGTATATACGGCGCAAGCGGCCCATAAGGGCTAAGCACAGTATATCGCTATATCCAGGATCGTTAATTCTATATAGGGTCCATACTTTTAGAGGTTACGCCTATTATACACAGCAGTTGTCCAGCTAACCATAACGTATAGATCTAGCATTTGGGCCACTAGAGAAACCAAGAAAGGCCCCCCTAAATTACTCCTTAAACCACTTTAAAAGGTCCAAACAGCCTGCCTTAGGAGTATAACAGGCGGGTATAAGCAAACGGCCACAGCACTACTTAAGAAGGAAGCCAATATTCCCCCCTTATAACTATATATTAAAGCCGATGCAATGCAAAGGGTGTAAAAGGAACGCAACTCTAATGTTATAAAGTATATTAAGACACGCCTAAACAAACTATAGAGGGACCCTAGGGTGCCCTATAGGAGAAGGAACTAACAACCCCAAAGTAGGGAAGATATATTAGGAAAATAGGTAAAAAAAAGTAGAAGAAGAATAGTGCGGCACTAGGGCCCAGGCCTATATAGAGGAGGAAGGGAGACGCGTAAAAGGCTAGTAAAGACAATAGTAAGGGAGAGAAAGGAGCCAAAGTAGAGTATAAAAGAGTACTGGAAAACCATCTACCGCAATACAATACTGGTTGGACCAACGCTGGAGAGACAAATGGGAGTTAAAGGTACAGAGGCAGACTTAGGCAAGGGGAACCTAAGCTATAGCATAGGTAATGCTATGGGGGGTAAATACCTAAGGGCTCCAAGAGGGCCTAATAAAGGCAGAAAATATAATAGCAACACTCTTAAGGACAGGAATAATAGGACTAAAAGATTAGCTTTACTAGGTGGGTGTCCTAGTAAGTAGCCTAAGGTGTAAATATAGCTGGCCAAGACAGACACCAAAATATATAATACTATTATACCCCTTACGCACTAGCCGAGAAGCAATACTCTTAGCAGCTAGCATAGAAAACTATAATATACTGCTCTTAACACAGAAAGGCCTTAAGGCGGCTACCCGGTGGCTTATTAGCTAAAATATGCTAGACCAGTTCTGGGTTACAAAGAAAATAGTAATAGAAAGTAAAGGGGCGAGTAATAGGCGCCCCCTAATAACTCTATAGGAGTAGAGTATAGTATGTAATACTAGCGCGTCCGTAGGTTTGTTACGGCAGCAGTGGTTTCTAAGGAGGTCAAAAAGTAAGGTAGTAGAGCACTACTGGTGACTTACAGGCGACTTATAAGCGAGCCCTAAAAGGCGGGGAGACGGATTACGGGGTTTTCTCAAATAGAGTTTTCTCCCCACATGTATATAAGGAGTAGTTCGCGTGGGCCTAACAGGGATCTAAATCGGACGTTAAGCAATGAATAATAATAATAATAATAATAATTAAGCATATATTCCTTTATAAGTACTTATAGAATTAAAGAGAGTAAGGTTGCATTCTTTAACACCTTAGCATACGCTAATAACTTAATCGCGTAGGCTAAAATCCTCTTAATATAATTTGGATAAACCATATTAAATCGTCTAAAGTTAATTAAAGAGCTTCTAAAGATAATTAAGCCGAAAAACACCTAGGTTTATAGCAATAATTCTTAGGAAGGTAGTCTCTCTCTACTCCAATATATACTACTACTTATTCTCTTCTATTTTAAAGTGGCATCTTATCTTATATATTATTTGGTTAAAATTATATTCTTTTCCTACTAAACAATTATAATAGAAGGTACTAGCGCGGCCCTTAAGCATAATGGAATAGGCGTTATAATATTAGTTAGGTTCTAGTCTAACCTTCTAGCAATAGTTATAGAAGATACGCAGCTTTAAATTAAGAATATTATATAGTTCCCCGCTAAACTTCTTCTCCTAATCTAAATAGAGCTTTATAAGCTCTATAAGCAACTTTAAGATGCCTCTAAGTAGCGCTAGACTATATTAAGATTGCATTAGAGATTAAGGAGATGGGGATTACTTTATAGGCTATAGTAGGGATATAGATCTTAATAGAATAGGGCGTGGTACTTAATCCTACTATAGCAGAGTTTAAAGGTTATTAGACTACAAAGCAAGGGGATCTTACGCTTACTTAGGTTAAAGGGTAGTAATTAAAGTTATAGGTTAAATTAGTGGATACTAGATAACTAAAGATAGAGGTAGAGGCAATAGATATAAAACGTTAGAACTTATACCTATTGCAATGGAATTAGAACATGTCTCTAGTAGTATATTACTTAGATTCCATTATAAATTAAGCTTCTTTATAGTGCGTAGTTAATACTTAATCTCTTATAGAGTCCATTCATGCTCTTCTTTTATATTAATAATATACTCCTAAATATTATCTCTAATAACCCCCTATCTATAAAAACAAATACTCTATACTTCTAAAGGAAGTTACAGAAGTCCCGTATAATATCCTTATTTATAAAAACCTATATTTCCTTTATTCATCTAATAAAGTCCTCCTTTATACAATACTATAGTATAGTATCATCGTATTTGCTGTCTTTATAGTATGCTATACGGTATAATAGGAATCTATTTAGGTCCTATTACTTAGCGTTTGCGAAGTTAATTATGGCTCTATCCTACGTGTCCGGGTTAATATCGTTCTCGTACTTCTTTGGATAGGTTAATGCTATAATAGTTATTAATTCTATAGAAGTAGAATTAACGGGGTATTATGCGTTAAAGGTAGGTAGAATTTTGGTTTTATAGAATCTTATAGGTTTACTGTTAAAAGGTAGGCAATTTAAGATATAGTTAACGCGTTTCGGACGTTAACTTAGGACCTTAGGTTTAGTAACACTTCTAACCTAAAGTACTTAACTAAATCTTTATAAACGTAGTTATTCTATATAATAGACGCAACTTAGTATCTCCTAGTACTCAGTAACACTTCTATTACTGGTTTTCCGCAAGTCTAAGGTAGCACAGTATCGCCGGGATCCATTCCATATAAGCGCATATGGCATCCCTATACGAGACTATCTCTTCTATTCAAAAACCTAGCTACTCTGTGGTTAACTATATATTCAACCACTAATCAGTATTGGTTACACAGGGTAACTTACCAATAACAACTACTCGAGTAGGTTACAGTGATGTTGGTTGAAAGCTTATTATTCTTAGAATAAGGAAGGGTGAGGAACTTAAGGTTCCTCACCACGCTAGTGCCGCGGCGACACGTGACAACCACGTGCCTTATTCCCGACACTTTCCTTTCCTATACCTTTTTTTTATGTATATATAGAGGTCTTAGAACCACATTTCAATAGACAGAGTCCTTATTTAATTCCTATGACCGGTGCACGGATATCCGGTCGACAGTACTCAATCGTGCCTGACTAATATCCCAAGCTATCAATTCTGAAGTAACGAAATGTAGGTATAGGATAGCAAATGGTAAACTGTAATGCCGTGGTAGTACAATCCGCAATCCTCATAGCTCTTCGCTTTCTCCATCGGATATGACTGGTTCAGAAAGTGATCCTGTTAAATCTGAAGACGCCCCACTGTCCTCTTCAGAATTCCTCGAATCTTCAATACCCATGGCCTGAGGAAGTTCGGTTTTACCCGGTCCTGACAATTCATCCGTTTCAGGCAGAATTTGAGGTTCGCCCTTCTCATTCTATACCTCTTCATCAGGCAGCAACGGAATCCCAATCCATTCTTGCTCCATATACTCATCAAACTTCCGTTTATCTTTTCTTAAAAGCCGCCCTCGTTTAAGCATTTTTTCTGGCCTTTTGCTGTAAGGCGGCAGGGTGTTAAAACAAGTGATCTTGTGCCAGCTGATAAATCTGAAAGAGCTAGAACTTTTGTGATCGCCGATTTACTCGAAGATGGAGAAGATTCGTGCTCGGCAGGAATGTTATCAGTTGCAGACGAAGATGTCGGCAGAATTTTCTGATATTCCTCAGTCATCCTCACCAAGATTTTGTGGTCGGAAACTCAGTTCGGGTTCACATTTAAGAAAATCTTGACGAAAGACAAAGTCGATGGATTTTCTGCCGAAGCTTGAAGCGCTCTTGATGCAATCTTGTCGTCAAATGGCCTTTCCCAGAAATACTTGTAAACATCGGCGTAATTGTATGATCGGGGCCGAATACCCTCAGGCAGTGTGGCCAACAGTCAGCGTCCAGCGAGCTTCGCTGACTGACTGTACTAATTGTATATACGCTGACTGCGCAGCTGTTAGCGCGCTTATCCAAATCGGGCAACTTATATAGATCTAATAGAGTTATAGAGCTAGTAGCATCTCTATATATATAAATATTAATATTACCTAATTTTAAATCTGTCTTAATTAATCTTATCTTGTATTTAGATATTATTAGATTTAGTTAACACGCTGCGTAGGCTTTTAAAGAGTTAATAGTAATATTAGTAGTAAGGATTTAAATTAAGTAGTTAAATAGGCTGTATAAGCTCTATTTAAGGTTAGATTCTATCTAATAGAGAACTCTAATAAATATATATCTCTTATCTAGTATTTCCATTACTATATCTGGCTTATAGCTAATAAGATCGATATTTAAATTTATTAACTAATGCGTAGTTAAGAGCTTATTAGAGTTAATATAGTTTAACTATATTAGTTAAGAGCTTATTACACTTATTAGCAATAACATTTTTAGCTTAATGTAGCGTGTCCCGCTCCACGTCGCCATAAGGCCTAAAAGATAGAGAGTGATCCTTAGATCCTTGACCTCTACTAAAAGCTTTAAAATATTACTAAATTGATCCTTTCTTACCACCTATACAGTAAGCCGTCAGCTCGCTGCATATATACGCTGACTGGCTGCTTACATCAACGGCTAGCTGCTAGCTAGCTGTCTAGTGACAGGGATACACATAATCAACGCAATCGTAATCAGGCCATAGATTTTGATTATTATAAAATCACCGCACCTGATTCTGATTGATTCTATTGATTATACTCTAATTTCCTAATTACGATTAGATTAATCTTGGTGTAAGAGAGGCTCTACGAGTCGTACTTACTGCTTCTTCTCGTGGTAGCTTTGGGTGGAGGCTTGTGCAGGTATGCGTCGTGAGGAAGACATAGTTAGTCGGTGAAACTGTGATTACCCTTGATGATGGGTTATTGGGTAGACTACGGAAAAAAGAGCTGAGGTGTGGGTCAAAATGCCAAGGATAAGCCAAGAAATCCGAAATTCTTAAAGGCATCGTGGTATCTAGCTTTGATGTGGTCGTGGCCCTTCGTCGCGGGGAAACTCCCTGCCACCAGCAATGGTGATGTTCGGCCTAGCATTGAAATCGCATTTGCTGAAGCCGACTCTGACTTGATTCGCTAAATGGTTCTACGCAGAGGGCGAGATCGAAAATGAGGTCCGCCTTGGGTTTTGACCGCCGACGCGTAGAACAAAAATTTCGCGCATCCATTGGTGAAGGTTATTCTAATGCGGATGGAAAGTCGCGAGTGAAAGGACAGTATGAAGAGGAGAAGTAGGGCCAAGAAAGTAAGAGAGGTAGGCAGGGGAATTGCGGAAAGATACTGTACATGGATGCGTCCAGTGGCAGAAGAGGTAAACATAAGCTTGCCGATGGCTGGCAGTTTGGGGACGGCAGGGCCATTTTCATCGGATTATCTTTCGTTTTCCGTCAAGAATAACTACGTTTACGTCTCTAAACGTGCAGGCTTTATTTGGTGAAATGCAGCTTTGACTTGAACATTTTCATGGCCCGCATCTTGCTGCACTATACAGTACGACTTGCCCGTCATTTGATTTGATACCTGCGACGCCTCCACTGAAGCATTGCCTTCCGATCATACCACTCTCAAAACCTCCGAAACATTGCGTCATGAATAGGCCGGGATTTAGTATATTCAGCTCGAGAAGAATTGTCCGCAAAGTTAAATCTGAGACCCCATATCCACATCTTCTGGAGCGGATCCCAATTACGGTGGCTGCCCCATACACATGCTCAAGCCCATTATCCCAGAGCTAAAACCTTGAGGCGCTGAGCACCTTTTAGCATACTTTGAGGAGGAAAGTTCAATCACCGATGCCCCTGCATCTTGATATTGGATATGGCAGAGATGCGTCGTTACAATGGGTCAGTGCGCCACTGCTCGGCAGTTCCCCTACTGGCAGTTCCCCTGCTGTCCCGCGTTTTCTTCCTTGGCAGGGCGGACAGACCTCTCCACACTTGAACGGGCCACTCCATGCACGAACAACATTTGCACTAAAAGATCGTCGTAGGCGGGGAGATTGTTGCGAGCCAAGGAGCCTGATTCGGCTTAGATCGTCGCTTCCGTTCATCGCTCGGATATGATCGTGGCTTCTCGGAGCTTTTAAATGCCTCTGCTTATGCTGCATCACCCGAAAAGGAGTTTTCACAAAATGAACTTCTCAGAAACTTTCCTTTCAGGAGACCAGATATTGAGAAACCAAAAAACCTGCGCTAGGGCACGGATTCTGGCTCATGCGAGTGACTGACTCAGGTACAATTCGTCTGCGAACTTTATTTTACGTGAACAAGGTGAAACACGACTGACAGGCCGCCTGAAAACCTTGATTTCTCCACGATTCGCTTTCTGGGCAGCTAGTCATAGGCTAGCTTCGAAAAACCGCTTTAGGCCCAGCCAATCATGTAAAGACAGCTTTGAGGATTACTCGTATCAAGCATGAACCTTACTTTTGTCTGTTTTGAGATACACCTACTGCAGGCTCACGGCTACGGCTGCCTGCGAAAAATCTGGACCCTGAAGGCTTGCTTTGAATTGCTTTCTTCGGTGCTGCGAAATCATTTCACGTTAATACGGGGCTATGCAGCCGCTCTTATATTTCCGTAGCATGAGGACCGATAAAACGGAATAGCTAATAAACTGCCCCCGAGACATGCCTCCCGGCTGCAATAAGCGTGCCAATACGGCGAATCGGAAGGGTGAGATGTGAGTGGGCAAGCCACTATGCAGCTAAAACCTTGTCTGCGACGCCACCCACCGCAAGGTCAAGACAAAGCGAAGCTGGCTAGGGATGGCTGATGCGACCTTGGGAATATATCTATGTAGTATGTCCTCACTGCATGGCTTGCTGGACCGTACAACTCTCCGCTTCTCTAAGCAGCAACGTACTTAGTCCCGCTTCCTGTCTGAGCTTTCCAGAGGCAGGTGGAACACATCTTGAGTACAATGGCCACCCAAACAGCTGCACCTGGCCCGAACGTCAACCACGCGCCAGAATTACTAGGTATCACTGGAGCGCTGTATATCGTCGCACTTCTGCTATGGGGAACAAGGATGTATTCTCGACTCCGACCCACACCAATGCTAGGATGGGATGACTACACAATCACGTTAGGCATTGTGAGTAGACCACTGCCTACTTCTGCGCATGTCTTCAAAACGCTAACGAATCCCGAGAGGTCATAGGAATAATAGGATGGGGCTTCTTCGTAGTCTCCACCGCGCATGGCGTCGGCCGCCACAACTACTACGTCAGTCCATCTGACCAAATCATGGCCCAACGCTGGCTCTTTGCCAGCGAAGCGCCTTGGCCAATCGCGGTGATGTTCGTGAAGATCAGCATTGCTTGCATGCTTCTTCGTATCAAGCGAAGTAAGCCATGGTTAGCCTTCCTATATATCATGATCGCTATTCAGGTAGCGACTTGCATCGGCTCCGTCGCATTCATACTCTTCCGATGCATTCCTATGCGCGCACATTGGGATCCCAGCGTAACTGGTGCCCGATGTGTGAGCACGAAGTCAATATATTATACCATCTACATCACTGCGGTGATTTCCATCGTAACCGACCTGACATTGGCCTTCCTACCATTAGCCTTCATCCGAAAAATGCAGCGACCTCTACGCGACAAGATCGTCCTCTCAGCACTCATGGGCCTCGGCATCTTCGCAACCATTGTGTCCATTGTCAAAACCACCGTCGTGAAACACTACGGCGCGACGGGGGATACTCTCTGGGACAGCATCGATCTCTCCCTGTGGAGCATCCTCGAAGAGCAGGCGGGCATCATCGCCGCCTGCATCCCTTGCCTAAGGTCGCCCTTTGAGCGGATCCTCGACCGCATCCGCTTCGCGCCTGGCGGAGAGCGGGGCCAGGACGTCAGCAGCGTCACCTACATCGGCGATAGGAGGTCGTACCAGATCTCTAGTCCAAAAAGGCTCTCGAAGAACGCGAGTGGGGTTGTGGATGCGGATGCGCTGAGTGAAGAGTCGGTTCTGCCTTTTGAGAATGATGGAGTGAATAGGCAGTCTGCGACTGGACGGATCTTGAAAACGACGGAGCTGCATGTTTCGGAAGAGGTGTCGAGGGTAGAGTCGGCGGGAAGGGGTGAGAGTTGGAGGACGGATTGTGAGAAGGGCCTTGTGTGAGAATGACGCTGAGTAGTGTTGCAGAATGAGATTTAGCATGGAGGGTATCTGTGGGAATTTGTCTGATGTTAATTTTGAAAGGCGTTATGAAGCGCGGCTACCTTGATACTTCTGGGATGCTGCATAGAGCATTGGGCCGTATCAGAAGGCGTTGATACTTTGGGTGTTTTCTTAGTGGTATTCGGACAGGCTATGACCTCTATATACAATCCTCATCGCTTCGTAGAACAATGGAGCAGGGCGGCGAGGTGGGGCTGGGCAGATGCATCTAGATCAGAGACGCGTTTAGAGATGTGGCCGAGCATTTGGTGAAACGAATTGCAATTTAACTGCAATTAAAAGTGACTCTACATGCCTAGATTATATGTTGAGATGGTTTGCTCTAGCTACATGTATCAATGACTCCACGGTGGCTCATTTAATGTTACCTCAGACCACAGAATCAATTAGCGGATATTGCTACCCTTTTTGTCAAAAAGTTGATTCTATGGTCTACTCGCCGCACCGACCAAGAGCAGAGTGGTTAGAGCGGTAGCTCCATAAGAGATAATTGCATACAATCTTTAAGCTATAGCTCTTTATGAGATTATGTATAATCTAAGAGCCGTAGCTCTTAGTCCAGCCGAGGCTTTAGATCTGTTAAACGGACGATTAGGAATAAGAACTCTGTCTATTAAATATAGCTCTAGAGCCTTTATATATACATAAGGGAGGGGTAGTAGGCTACATCGTTCACCAAGTCGGTGACCGAATCGATGACCGAGTCAAGGCAGGTAACTAAGATAATAGAAAGACGGTGGTAAGGAAATCCGATTTGGGTTGGCACAGGTTTATTCTTCTAACTAGTCTTACGCGCTCCGCTTTCGCCTAGCCTAGCCTATATACCTTTTTAGAAATATATCTGCCTTGCGTACTATACTTCTACGATATCTTAGAAGATCTAGGGGGGGTAGTAGAAGGGTTTAGTAATTCGCCTATATGCCGCCTTCGGCTAGGTGGGGGTATGTAACAGTGCAAGTGTGGGAGAATTGAATGAGCGACTTAATTCTAGATCTATGGAAATCAGGTAGTATATATACATAAAAGGTGTAGACAACAAAGGGGTAACTGATTGAGTCATTGACCGAGTCAGTGAGCGAGTCGGTGAGCGAGTCGGTGAGCGAGTCAATATGCAGGCGAGTCAGTGGTGGTTTGGCAGGGTACCATAGTCGGTTACAGGGTATCTAGCCCCTATCCTTTAGTGCCCTCCCATTAGATCTTATGTGCTCTCTAGAGCTGCTAGAGGACTCCTTAACCTATAAGTTATTGTGCTACTATATATAGGCCCCTACTTATAGAAAGTATTTGGGTAATATTATTATACCTACCCTAGCAAATAGCTAGTCTCTTAACGTGTGGTAGTTGCAGAAGAGTAGCACGTGGCGTACTAACTATGTGGGCCATCCGTACGTATAGTGTGGTGTAGTATCTGGGATGTGGATGCTTACTAGCAATGTGTTTAGTCCTAGGGCCTCTGTCCATAGTAGGAAGGCGGCCGTGGATTCTATCTTCGTCTATCCTTCGTATAGGGGGAGAGTTAGTATTATCTATAGGGTGTTCCACGTGGTTGTTCTCTATACTTTTACTGTCTTCTTCTATTGTCGCTTCTACTTAATGTCTGCCCATCTTGCAATATATATATAGTAGATCTCCACTTGTGCTGGTGGCCTCCTATTCTCTATTACCGTAGTGGTGCTCCGCCGGCGTAGCGCCGGGTCTCCGCTTGGTGTTATAGTAGCTCCCGTATTTCCTGTTCTCTCTCTACTACTTGTAGGCAAAGGGCTTCCTGGCTTATGTGCTTGGGCGCATTGCCCCTTCGGGGGGTCTTCGCTCCTCGCACCCAGTCTAATAACTTAGCCACTGTAATAGTATAAAGGTTACTACCTAAAAGGGAATACTTAATGAAGTATTATAGGGGGAATGGGACTAAGATAAGTTATTAGAAAGGTAGAAAGAGAAGAAAAGGATAAGATTAAGGTAAGGTCGCGTGTGGTAAGAAGGTAGGGGGGCCGCCACCATGCTCAAGCGCACCAAATAGTATATTATTGAATTATCAATCATTCTTCCTAAACCTTGGTATCTTAATTCCTAAGGCTTTATTAGCCTGCCTTATTGCTCGCCTGTAAGCAATAGCAACAGCGTGTTCTGCCTTCTACCTCCTCTTCTAGTGTTAGGAGCTTACCCAGCACCTGGTCGCTCCATCTTTAACTATCAGCTATTTAATCGACCTCGAACGCGCGACGGCTTCGCGTTATAACTAAGCGCTGTAGCTTTTACAGACGTGTAAAAACCGGCTCGGTACGCGCGTATTACATTCTAGACCTTAACCTCTTCTTTTGTATAGTAGGAGAGCATGGTTGTGGTTGATAATAATAGAATTACAAGTAATGTAGAGTGTTGGTGCGCTTGAGCATGTGGTGCGTTTGAGGTGGCGGCCCCCTGCGCAGCAGGGGGTTGAAAGCGCCGAGTGGGGAATTATTTTTAAATTTTGATAGGGTAGGAACGCGTGCACAAGGTGTGTCCGTGCACGGCTGGCCTAGGCGTCTAATTAGTGTTTACTTATCTCAAACGTCGGCATTCAGACCCCTCTTCCCCACAATTACCTTCCGAATCTACAGCCTCATACTTCTTCGCTGGGAATAGATTATTTTCGCGTCATCAGGGCAGTTGATTCCTGAATTAGCAGTCCCAAGAGGGGAAATAAATTCTCTGGAATGGGAACGCCGTGTCGTTCCAATTGGCCAAACAAATTACTGTCCGTCATAAATTTCGTATCTGGTCTAAGAAAAAGCTTCCCTGAGGTTTCTGGTTAAACGTGCTAATTTGAGATACTAAGGTGCCTACCATGGAAATTAATGCCTCATCTTGAGAAGCCACCTTTATAAAGCCACGCGGGCCCGCATGAACCCGCCATGAAACAGACCTCAACAAACCTTCAGCCAAGATGCACCGGAACTCGCTGCTCACTATTCTCTTCTCAGCAGGAACAGCTCTAGCTATACAACCCCCAGTAAGACCTGCGGTGGCAGCTTCAAGATCGCAATGCGTAATAAAATGTCCCATCATTTTTGACGGACGCGTTCCTAACGGGACGGCCATGACCTACTTCGATACCTCCAACTCGCTGTTCAACCCCGACTATGTGAAAGGAGCGAACCTAAAATGGTCGCAAATTTTACAAGTTCCCTCAGTCACAGCATCAAGGTTCGACGCGGGTGGTTACGAGCCCCTTGAAGTAACAATTTCGGACGCAAGCATATTCAACAATCAAACCGGATTCCGGAGGGCTGGTTTGCAATTCTCAAGTGATTCATTAACCGGTCCTGGCAACTCCGGGGTGAAGACAATTCATTGGAGTGTTAAGCAAGATCCAGCGAAACCAATGAATCTAAGCCATGAGTATCTGGTAAGGCTCTTTCCATTGGAAAATGCGGCTCAGAATTATAGCCGTAAGGTGCTGATTCGTAAATAGAACGTCTGGCATGAGACAAGCGACTACTCTGCTGACCAGTTCATGTTTGAGGCCGGAACGATCATTGGGAGTTCTGGGAGTGACAAAGACAATTGGAAGATACTGAACAGGAATAGCCAGTCAATTTGGTCAACGCCCATTGACAGCACGCAGTGGCAGAACTTTGCTGTGACGATGGACTACAACAAAAAGTAAGTATTTGGGGAAGGGAGTTTTACTCTATTCTAATAATAATACTTCGCACAGCACACTCCAAGTTTACTACTCCGCAGGCACAGCAGCTCTTACGGCTGTTACTAGCGCTGTTTCCAATGACAACTCAGGAAACGGACAATTTCAGATGGGCATACTCAAAAAACCGACCGGAACATCAGATGTGGTGAATAGCGGGTACCAAGAAAGTGGAATGCATGAAGGGCAAATATACGGAGGCCTCTTCGTTGAAGATAGTGCCAATGGCTGTATCTCCACTTGACAATTTGGATGGTAGATGAAATTCATGGCCACAAAGGCCCCCTACCGGAAGATTGATATTCTATGACCCTGAGTTTCGAAAGTATACAGTGCATTCCCATTCTGTGGTACACATGACTATGAAGAGCTGATGTGAAGATAGAGACCTCGAGGTTGGTCTACAAACGGGGAAATTTCTCTCTGCTCCTGATTCAACCAACGCTCCGGATCGGTTTATAAGGCAACTAAAATCTAAGCAACCATCAGCTGCAATTATTTCCACCAAGTGAACATTATACACCTATAAGCCTATATTTAAATTTTTATTTAAATATCTTTAATAGTGGTAGAGTTATAGTAGGTGAAAGTTAGTGGATTTTAATGGCTGTCTTGCTGGCTGTCTTGGTTGGGGGCCAAAAAAAAGTGGCACAACAAAAAGTCAACTTGTTCAGGAGCGTCTAGCACAGCAACCTTTCTAGATAGTAATACAACTTATCTAGACAAAAGGTATATTCGAAGTCCCTAAAATAATTTAAGTACTCCTAAATTTTATGGACTTAGTATCCGCGGCTGTAGAAAGCTCTAAAGTTGGGCTACTTTTCAAGGATTTCGCTTATTTAATAACTTGTTATCACTCTACCACTTAATTACCCCTAGTTGAACTTTTTAATTTTTAAAAAAAAATAAGTTACATCTCAGATTATTTTTCTTCAATTGTTATCACATTTATATAGCTAAACTAAGTGAATAGTAATTCTAGGGAGTTTTTGGCCTATAACACTGGAGACCAGTCTCAGAAGCTACGTTAGCATGGACGGTCTCAGCGCTGCAGCAAGTATCGTTGCTGTTGTACAGATATCTGGAAAAAATTCGATCTCTGCCGGGCATATTACTTTGCCATAAAAGACTTCCGGAGGGACATTCAACGTCTGCGAGACGAAACGATAGTTCTTCAAGATGTTTTGACTAACTTGTCCGACCTAGTCGAATCACAAGGTGCGGCTAGATTACCCACTCTAGCCCTGCTCAATCACAATTCCAAGTTCGATATAGATGTCATTTCCCCATCGGGAGGTGCTCTGAAACCCACTCTCCGTTTTGAGCGAGCGCTATAGCAGTGCAAGAACGATCTTGAGCGCTTACTCTAGTAATTGGAGAAAGCACAGCAATCGAACGCCCGTCCGTCTAGGCTAAAAGCGCTACAATGGCCGCTCGCGAAAACAGAGGTTGATGAGGCTATCCAAACTATCCAACGACATAAAGCTACATTTCAGTTGGCACTCTCAACTGACCAAGCGTAGGTACTACCGCCGATATCCCCTCACACATTTTCCTCTACATTCATATCATTTCAAATAGTGATAAAACACTTCCATGTTCCACAAGCGATTAGTGGGCAAGGTTTATGAATGACTCTGGGAAAGCTACAGAGTTAATTTACTCCTCTTCATACTCACTCCCGTTTTGTCTGGATTCTGATATACTGAATTCATGCTAATGAACGTAATAGAGCCTTAGCTGTGTTGACGAATCTGAAAATTACGCAGGTGCTGGAACAGCTTGTGGCTGCCCGAAACGATGTCAGTACCAGGACTGATTATGAATAGAGAAACCAGATTATGCATTGGCTATCAACAAGCGATCCGTCTTCTAATCACCTTGCGGCTCGTAAAAAGCATCAGCCAAGTACAGGAAATTGGCTATTTGCGGGAACAGATTTTGCCATGTGGAAGAAATCCCGAAAGTCTCTTCTATGGCTCTACGGAATATGTAAGATTCCTTCCAATATGGTCTCAAACTTATTTCCGATCCCAGTTAACGATTGCCAATTTAGCTGGTTGCGGAAAGACTATACTCAAGCACGCATTGCGTTGTCAATAGAGTGATTCAAATGCACTGAACTTGATTAGTCCAATAATTATTAAACACCTTGGATCATACTGCGATCCCGAACCTCGTCTTGCGGTAGCTTACTGTTGGTATCACAAGGTGATATCACGTAGCTACGGTTCGTAGATAGTATGATGGTTGTTCAATTGTATATAGAAAGGGGAAGGGTGAGGAACTTAAGGTTCCTCACCACGCTAGTGCTGTGGTGACACGTGACGACCACGTGACCATACGTGATATTGTCCCGACACTGGCAACTCTTCTTTTGTGGTTGCTATCTACATACAAATAACGCAATTAAGCTGTGACGGTGCTAGCACCCACTACGTTGCCGTGTTTTACCGTATTCTGCCGTATTCTGCCAGCCATAATATTCTGCCAAATTCTGCCAAGTTCTGCTAGCTATAATATTCTGCCAAATTCTGCCAAGTTCTGCCAGCTATATTATTCTGCCAAATTCTGTTAAGTTCTGTTAACTATATTCTGCTAAGTTCTGCCAGCCCTATTTCCTACTCCCTTTTAACCCAACCTTTAACTTATACACGTAGAGTATTTGTATTAACAAATGTCTCTAGTGCCTTGTTTGGGTTTGCCTTTGTTATTGCATCTACTAGGTTATCTTGGCCATTAATCTATTAAATCTCAAAGAGTTCTCAACGCTCGTAGGACTATTAAAGTGCTATAATATCGATTATAAGGCGCTTCTCCTTTGTAGTACCAAGTTTAACTAAACACTTATAGAGGGAATATAAGTCGGTATACACGATTATAGGAATAATAGAAAGCTTAAGTTAATCTATAATTATCTTTAGGGTAGTTCCAATTATAATTACTATATTAACTCTACTAACTATTCTATATATCTCTAACGTTAGAACGCTTTAAGTAACGTACTTGCTCTTAGTTAAGCTCTAATAGATAAGATTACCGTGGATTATAAAGTTATTCTCTCTAGTAGATTCGTTTATAATAATAATTTTATATCCTAGCTAGGAGCTAAAATCTTTATTATTTATAAATAATCTATTAACAAACACAAAGAGCTTAGCGGTGGGAAGATTAATAGGTATATAGAGTAGTCCCCAATTAAGGTAGTTCATTTACTAGGAAAGACATTTATTTAGGGCAAGGACGTTATCCTTAGTTGGTTCCTAGTGTTAAGCGGCAACAGAGAGATTAAAGGAAGCCTTAGGTTAACAGATAGAAGCAATATAAGCTCCGCAAGCGCGTTGCTCCATATATCCTTACTTTAGAGAAGTAATGTTAATAACGTTAATCTTCTTGCCTTAACCCTTCTGGCGCAAAGCAATAGAATCCTCGTTTAGGGAGAGAATACATCCATTAAAGAGTAATAGTGTTATTAAATTAAGCTTTTCCTTTAGCTTTACTATAAGGTTTGCCTTTATTAGCTTATCTTCTTTAAGAGCTAAGAATTGGTCGTCTCCTAAGATAATTATATTATCAGTTTATATACCAACAATTCCAAATAGAATTCCTGTAGTTGTAATAAGGAAGCAGGGGTTAAATATAGAAGTAGTTATTAAAAGCTTCTCTTTATAGTACTTACTATAGGTAGCCCACCAATAAGTTCCTACCTCTGCAATTCTATATAATGGTTTAAGCACAACCATAATCATATCTTCGGGATATTAGTGGCAAATTTGCTTTAGAAGGTATGCCAATATTAAGCGCTAAAGGTGCGTCTCTAATTGGGTATAGGCCTAAGTAATATCTTATAAATAAACCGCTATTTTATTCTTTATTAAGGAGGGAGCTAGTATAATAATAACTTACTAACTAGCTCGTTAAATTATAGGAGATTATATAAAAATTACCTCCTTACCATTATTATTATAACCTTAGATAACAAGTCTTAATTTCTTAAATGGGGCGTTAATAGCTTTGCCCTTAATCTCGTTAACTATTCTTAACTTAAAGATGCGAACTCTATCGAACTTAATAGGGTCATACTTCTTAAATTTAAAGACTCCTCTTATAATAAGACTATCGATCTCCTACTTATTAGATGCTTAAAAAGGAGCTCCTAGGGTTATAATATAACCTTCCTTTTAGAGCTGTTTTACGAGCTCAAAGTCAGCCTTCTCTTTAGCTGTTATAAAGGCCATTAATAACTTAACTCTACTCTCAATGGCGGCAACAAATTGCTCTTCAAAATTAGTAAAATGTTAGCGATTTTATAATCCCTTTGGGCGGCCTCTACCGCGTCATAGTTGCGGCACATCTACTACAATTATATCCGGATTGTAGTCGCCTTCTAGAGTATATTAATCGTAGTTCTCCTCTAGGGCATCTTTTAGGGCATTTTCTAGGGCATCTTCTAGGGCATCCTATAAAGGCTTAGAACTGTCGTCTTTGTAGTAGGGCTTAACAACAGTTAACCGGAATTAAGTGGGTCCGTAAGGCATCTAAATAATACAAGTTTAACCATTAATTATAATAAGTTTATATAGGCCTCACTATCCTTTCTTTTCACACTATATATATACCTCAGATTAGAGTAGCAGATTAAGCGTAGTTAAGGTGTTTAGGCTATTTCTTATTCCTAGTGCATTGTTAACCTAGCGCGTAGCGTAGAGATGTTATATCTCCTTTATTACCTTGCGAATAGCCTCAGCTCGTTATATAATGGAGGGAGATAGTAGGGAATTATTAGTTATTTAAAGGTAGGCGCTAAAGACTAGCAATATAGGTATAAGCCCATCTAGGCCAGCGGAATCATTAACAGCCTTAACGGCTATTTATAAGGTAAGTTTTTTGCTAACACCCTTTAGTTCCAAAGAAATAATCTTATATACGCGGCGTAATAGCATATAATATCGCTCTACTTTTCCAATACTATTATATGCCTTAATAGGGACTTCCTTAACCTTAATTGCCATTGCCTTTACCTATTGTCGAAACTCTATGGATAAGAAGTTCTTTCCTATATTATAAACGATTTAATTAGGGGGTCCTAGGTAGACATTAATCTAGTATAATTAGAGGGTATCCTATGCGTTCCTAGCTGACATATCCTTTAAGAAACGTGCGGCTTAGAAGGAGGTTAAAAAATCAATAACTTAGAGTACTGGCTTGCCGCTTAGATATAGAACGTTAATAATAATATAAAAGTTAAAGTTATAGTTATCTTTAAGGGTAAACTTAAATCGGCCAGGGGACTTCTAGTTTATTTAGTAGTAATAGCAGTACTTTATAAGATGTTCAATCGCCTTAACCTTAACTTTATAACCTACTCGCTAAAGAACCCTAAGCAATTAGTAAACGGATAGGTGGCTAAAACAATAGTGTAGTTAACGTAGCTTTAACTTAGTTAAGTGGCTCTAAGCAACACTCTTTTCTAGTTAATAAAGGAGTAACTAGGGGTAACCCTACTTGCGCATAATAGGCACCCAATTATCTCCCTAAATAAGTATATTCTTAAGGTTATTAAGCTTGACGCCTAATTTATCCATATCTCCAATGCAAAATAGAAACGGAGTATTCGCGGGAATAATATGGAAAGTGATATACCCTAAGGGGATTTTAACCCTAATTGTGCTAAGAGAGATTGTAGTACCCTTACTAAAGCAAATCATATATTGGCCTGCTGTTAATTAGTCAATCTAAATAGAGCAATTAAGCTACTAAAGAGCTCGAACTTAAGGTTCTCCCGCTATAAATACTCCTGCGGCTCTAGTATCTGGCATAATACCGTAGAAGATGTTCGCTAAGTATCTGTTATTAAATAAGAACACAGAACTCTCCCTTAGTTCGTTAAAGATATCTAACTTTGTAATAGCATAGAGCGTAGATTAGTCATTAAGAACAGTAATAGTTTGTATACCATCTACCTCACCATACTTAGTAAAGTATTAGTTGGGAGAGTAGTCCTTAATATCCATCTCTATAAAAAGCTATTTAGCCTTATTAACCTCACCCTTAAGATCTTCTATGCCTTTATATTAAACCAGGAAGCTTTAGAAGTAGGCTATAGTAACCTTATAATTTCTAACATTTCTTATACTCTGGCGAAACTTATTATATGCCTCCTTTTGCTTATTAAGAGAGTGTCTAGTTAACCAGCAATTTGGCTTCTTATAAACATAGTACTTCTTCTAATAATTACTTTAAAATGAACCTCTATAAGGACCTCCACAATTGCCTTATAGTTAACGTTAATTGTACCCTCTGTTATATTGCCTACTATAGCCACCATATATTCAATCAGTCCAGTTATAATCATATTAGTCGGGAATACCGGTTTAGGCAGAGTTTTCGGTATAGAACTGTTGAGATTCTTATATTCGCATTACAGTACCTATAGCAGAGTATAGTTTAGCATATACTCCTTTAAATGTGTCTATAGGTTTGTATAACGCCAAATTACACTTAGGAACGCCACAGTAGGCTAAGATAACTTAGTCCCTTAGGCTGTTCTTATTTTAGTAAGTTTTGGTAAGACCACATTGGATTTTCTAAAGTTTATTAAAGAGTAGTTAAAGGCACTCTAAATAAGTCTTTATTAGGTTAGAAGCAATAACTCTCTAAAATATAGTCTCCCGCCATTCAGATATATAAAGTTGGTAATTCTTATTAGTCTTAAAGTGGGCTCTAGTAAGCTGAAGCATTATATTAAAGCTATAGTTTCTACCCATAATATGGTCATAATAGAATGTCGCCGCCCGTCCCTTTAACATAACAGAGAAAGCGTAATAGTACTAGTGGTATTAAATTCCGACCTTATTACAACAGTCGTAAAAGACCTGTAGTTTTACTCTGAGTATATTATATAGTTCTCCTCCAAACTTCTTTTCTTCGTCCAAATATACCTTTATCAGATTCGTGACTTCTCGTAGTAAAGGCTCACCGGTTGGCTAAAGTAGAGAAGTTAGAGGCGGTAGAGGTGGAGGAAGAGTACCTCCAGGTAGGAGAGTACCTTTAGGTAGGAGAGCACCTCTAGGTAGGAGAGTAGCGTTCTAGGGGTTTCGTTCCAAATTAAAATTACCTTCTAAGGAATATAGGTTAGTTTTAGGTTTCCCTAGTTAACGTATAATCTCAGCTTCCGTCCATACTAGTTCCTCTATGCTAATAATAACAGCCTAAATATTACTAGCAATTGGGTTACTGTTCTTAGCAATATATACCCCATTCCTATAGAGGAAGTTTTAAAAATCCTAAATAATATCAGCATTGCCAAGTACCCAGGTATCGGCGGTCCATCCTATAAAATCCTCCCTAAAACATTCCCATAGCTGTAAATCGGTATAGTGTCTACTTCGGTAGAATAGAATACGGTGTAGGAGAAAGCTGTTAACTTGTTTTATAGTACAAGTTATTATATTAAAAAAGGGAAATTCGTCCTAATCTTTATTAATAAGTTTCGCGTACGTAGCTACCCCTAGTGGTAAGGAGTCTCTCTAGTTGTTTAGAGTGGTTATAGCCATATTTTCAGCTTCCGGTTATATTGTCGGGTGTTATAGTGGAGATTGTAGGAGGAAGGGAAGTGTTGTTAGTATAGGGATTGTCGTTTATCGTTTGGTACGCGTTCAGACGAGAATCTGCGATTATAGGGTTTAGGACTAGTTCTGGCCTTAAATCGCGAAGACTTATAAAGCGTATTATTCTGCGTAATAGACGCAAGAATCTGTAATCTTGGAGAGGCTTAGGACTAGTTCTGGCCTTTAGATCCTTAGATTCGTAGAAGAGTTCTATTTAAGGTTTAGGGCTAGTTCTAACCTTAAAAGACAGCTTCCCTTAGCACGAGTAGCACTAGTAAAGTAGCTTATCTCTTCTTAATAGAAACCTAGCTGTTCTGTAGTATAACAGTGAAGTTAACTACTAATCAGTGTTGGTATCACAAGGTGATATCACGTAGCTACGGTTCGTAGATAGTATGATGGTTGTTCGATTGTATATAGAAAGGGGAAGGGTGAGGAACTTAAGGTTCCTCACCACGCTAGTGCCGCGGCGACACGTGACGACCACGTGACCACACGTGATATTGTCCCAACACTTACTTCTACTTTGATTTTATTTCCAACCAGATTGTCGCCGAATGTGTTTCTTCTTTGATTAGACAATTGCTTGTTCAAGAAGAGGTCTTGCCCAACAGTTTGAAGGAGCTATACAACAAGTCTGGTGACGGTAACCACAAAGCATCCATCTTCGATCTCACAAATCTTCTTGAGACTTTTGCAACTTCGAGAAAAGGAAACTTGAGTGATATATTCTTTGTCATAGATGCTCTAGATGAGTGCCTAAAAGACGGACAACAAGATCTTCTTAAGCTTATCGAAGAAATGAAGTTCTGGGAAAGCTCCAAGCAGGGCTCCCAACGATAACGTTATCCATAAGCTTATCGCGATAATATTAATAATAATAAGTGATATAAATATGATATTTGCTTATAAATATTCATAAGCTTATAGATATATATAGATATTTTAAAGCTTTAGTAGTAGTGTAGAAGAATAGCTTATGGTAAAGTATTCGCTAAGAATTATAAATACGCCATATGTTCTTATATATATTTATATAATAATAATTCATTGCTTAACGTCCGATTCGGATCCCTATTGGGCCCACGCGGACTACTCCTTATTTACATATGGGGAGAAAACTCTATTTAAGAAAATAAGAAAACCCCGTGATCTATCTCCCCGCCTTTTGGGACTTGCCTGCAAGGCGCCTGCGAGTTACCTATGGTGCTCTACTACCTTACTTTTTAACCTCCTTGGGAACCACTGCTGCTGTAATAAGCCTATGGACGCGCTAGTATCGCAAACTTAACTCTACTACTATAGAGTTATTAGGGGGCGCCTAATACTCGCCCCCTTACCTTCTATTACTATTTCCTTTGTAACCCGGAACTGGTTTAGTATACTTTAGTTAATAAGCCACTGGGTAACCGCCTTAAGACCTTTTTATATTAAAAGTAGTGTATTATAGTTCTCTGTGCTAGCTACTAAGAGTATTGCTTCTTGGTTAGTATATAAGGGGCATAACAGTATTATATATTTTAGTGTCTGTTTTGGCCAACTATATTTATATCTTAGGCTACCTACTAGGATACCTACCTAGTAGAGCTAGTTTTTTAGTCCTATTATTCCTGTTTTTAAGAGTGTTGCTATTATTTTCTGCCTTTATTAGGCCTTCTTGGAGCCCTTAAGTATTTACCCCCTATAGCGTTAACTATACTATAGCTTGGGTTCCTCTTGCCTAAGATAGCCTCTATACCTTTAACTCCTATACGCCTCTCTAGCATTGGTCCAACTAGTATTATATTGCGGTAGATGGTTTCCTAGCGTTCTTTTATACTCTACTTTAGCTCCTTTCTCTCTCTTATTATTATTTTTGCTGACCTTTTACGCGTCTCCCTTTCTTCTCTATATGGGCCTGGGCCCTAAAGCAGTACTATTCTTCTTCTGCTTTCTTTACCTATTTCTCTAATATATCTTCCCTACTTTGGGGTTATTAGTTTGCTCTCCTATAGGGGGCCCTAGGGTCCCTCTATAGTTTATTTAGGCGTGTCTTAATATACTTTATAATATTAAAGTTACATTTATTTTACGCCCTTTGCATTGCAGTGGCTTTAATATATAGTTATAGGGGGGGAATATTGGCTTCCTTCTTAAGCAGTGCTATAGCCGTTTACTTATACCCTCCTGTTATACTCTAGAGGTAGGCTATTTGGACCTTTTAGAGTGGTTTAAGGAGTAATTTAGGGGGGCCTTTCTTAGTTTCTCTAATGGCCTAAATACTGGACCTATACGTTATAGTTGGCCGGATAACTACTATATATAATAGGCGTAACCTCTAGAAGTATGGTCCCTATATAAAATTAACGATCCTGGATAATATAATATACTATACTTGGCCCTTATAGGCCGCTTACGCCGTATATGCGCTCTACTAGAGCTTGCTGTCTACCTATACTCCTAATACCCTTAGGCCCTAAACTGGTTAACCCCTAAAGCCTTAGATATAAATTAAATGCTAGAGATCTATAGATTAGTTACGTTTTCTTATAAAATAGATTAGCTAGTATTTCTCTAGTAAGAATTGGACTCTATATTATCTTACTTATTTTATATAGGTGTTATAGGCTTTCTTTAGTGTTCTGCAATTCTCTGCGGCTATTGGCCCGTATATAATTAGGTTTATATTATTAATAAAGCCTATCCCCTAAGTTGCCCCTTCCTTAAAGGAGTTAAGCAGGTTGCTTATAAAGAAAAGGAAGAGTATAGGTAAGAGGGGTGATCCTTATAGTATTCCTATTATAACTGTAATGGGGGGGCTTTGGTATCTGCTAAAGACTAGTAATATTTCTTTCTAGTCTATAAACCTTTAAATAAATTGTATAATCTATTCTAGGAAGCCCTTTGCCCTAAGGATATATAGGAGGCGCTTATAGGGTAGGTTATTATAGGTACCACTAATATCTAAGCTAAGCATTAATACTATAAAGTCCCTTTGCATTGCCTATGTAGATTTAATAGTGGCAGCAAGTAGCGTAAGTGCTAATAGTGTTAAGCGGTTTTTTCTTGCCCCTATTTAACTTTATAGTAGTAGGGCGTGTTTCTTAGCTATATCTACTATGCGCTTTACTATTACCCTTTCTAAAATCTTACTAAGGGTGTTTTCTAAGGTAATAGGGCGGTAGCTTTTTGGGGTTAAGTAATCTGCTTTGCCTTCTTTTTATAGGATAACTATTGTTATGGATCTTCTAAGTTGCGGGTAGTAGCCTATAGTAAAGCATGCTTTGGCTATATCTATAAGCTAGGGTGCTATAAGTGGTCCACAGGTCTTTAAGGCCTTATTTAGAATTCTATCTAGTCCTAGTACTATATTGTTTAAAAGGCGGCTAATAGTTCTAGCTATTTCCTCTATTGTTATGTCGCTATTGACCTATAGGTAAGTTACTAATGTTTTATCTATAATGTTACTAAGGTCTGCTAGAGCTAGTTAGGGGAAGAACCTTTTTATAAGGATCTTTGCCTTTTTATTATTGTTATTAGTGGCCTATGCTTCCCCTACTCTTTATAGGGGTGGTAGGTATGGGTCTTCTGCTAGGCGCCCTACCTTTTTTTTTACCTATTTCGCCATAGTCCAAAGGCCCTTATTATAGGGGAGGCTTAGGTTAGAAGTGTGCTTGTTTATAAACTATCTCTAGTTATTCCTTACTTCTTTTTTTAGGGTATTCTTTAACTGGTTTCTTATGTCTTTATATTGTCTCTTGTCTTTAGGGTTATGGCTACTTATGTATTTCCTTCTTGCTTGTTGTTGGCTGGCAATAAGAACCGCGTATTATGCGGACCATGCGTGTTATGTATAGGGGCCTAGTTTTGAGACTAGGTAGTGCTCTTCTAGCCTATTTTTAATTGCTGCCTGGATCCTTTCTAGTCTTTGGTTAATTTCCTTAGGGGTGGCTAATAAGCCTCGCTTGTTTGGTACTAGGTGGATTTCTTCTAGGTCTTGAAGTTGTTGTTTAACTATATTAAGGAAACTGTCTATCTTGAGCTTCCTTATTGCGTATCTTTTACTGTTTAGTTGCGCCTTGATATCCAGATCTAGCTGTATCTAGATGGGGATATATATATTTATATATAGGTACGTTAAGTAGGTAGTAATTTAGAAGAACTCTTAAGTAATTTAATACTTTGCTAAGACTGGTGATATAGCTTATATAAGATACTAATTATCGCGATATTATCGCGATAATGAATGTCTTGGGTCTCTTAATGATATGAATACGATAAGTGGTATGAATATACATTCATTTATTATTGGGAGCCCTGGCTCCAAGATCCACCTTCTTACCAGCCGACCGGAACAAGATATAAGGGATGTCGTTTCTCCTCCTACGACTAAGGCAATACCTATCCAGGGCTGCCATGTAGATTCGGATATCAACCTCTATGTTGTTTCTCAACTTGCCGCTGATCCAAAGCTGAAGAAATGGTCCCCGCAAATGAAAGCGGAGATTGAAGGTACTCTTGCCAAGAAAGCAAATGGAATGCAAGTAAACCTAATTGTTTAAGCTTTATGGATTACTTGTAAACTCACAATTTTCAGGGTTTCGATGGGTTTATTGTCAGCTTGCTGAATTTCGCAAATGCAAAAACCTGCTATCTCTGCACAAAGCTCTAAGGAACCTTCCAAAAACGCTTGATGATACTTACACCCGTACCCTTGAGAATATTGACGAGGATTTACAGCAGATTGCGTTCCGAGCATTAACATGGATACGTTTTTCAAAGGAACCTTTAACTCCTGAACAGGTCGCGGAGGCTGCTGTCATCGACCCACCATTCCATCCTGAGTATCGTCTCTGTGATCCTGAGACAGATATACAGGATATACTTGGCAGCTTAGTATCCGCCCCTACTGTGGAATCCGAGTTCGGAAAAGTGTGCTATTCAGTGATCTACTTGGACTGGATCCAATGCAAAGCTATACCTCCTTAGGCAGGTATTTAGCCAAAATAGGAAGAAGCTAAGCCTAAAGTAATTTGGACTGGAGTGGATTTGATCCCAAATCCACTCCACTCCAGTCCAAGTAGATCACTGGTGCTATTTACGGCTTGCCCATTTTTCAGTGAAAGAGTATCTACTCTCCGGTCGAATCCTCTGTAGTAAGAGGGTCTCAAAATTTAGCTTAACAGAGCTCACTGGCAATGCACTCATTCTTGAATGTAGTTTGCTCTATGTCTTCAATGCTGTTGACATTGACGAGATTGTTAGTGTTAGTGAGACTAAGCCAGCGACAACCACCTCTAAGTCACATGCTATCCCTAAAAGATACCTGGCAGCAGCGGCTCATCAGCAGGAGATGTCCCCTGTAGAAAAATTCCCACTCCGTGGATATTGGAGCCAGGCTAGTAGACGACGCTCAAGAGCTGCCATTTCAATTTTAACGAAAATTGGAATCCCTTCTTATCAAGCTTTTCCTTGACGATTCTGCACTTCGGTTCTGGAGTCAACTGTTCTGCTGGCCTCGGATAAAGACTAAAATCAGGCGATACATTTTTCTAGAGTCTGACTTCGGCCATGCTCGACTATTTTTGGCATCCTACTGCGGATTTAGTGAAGTTGTAAAGGCTTTGGTTATAAAAATGACTATAGTTGGTGTGAGGGGACCGTGCAGTGATACCGCTCTGCACTGAGCGTCTTCAAGTGGGCAGGAAGTAGTAGCGGAGTTACTCATCGATTCAGGGGCTGATGTCAACGCAAAGATGGACTACGGGTATTCTGCCCTTCATTTCGCTGTTTCCTCAGGGAAAGAAGCAATGGTACGGATGCTGCTTAAACACAAGGCCAACGTCAATGTTAAGGCAAATGACGGCGTGACTCCGCTCCATATCGCGTGCTCTGAGGGAAACGAGGCGCTTGTGCAGATACTGCTTTGCCACGATGCTGATGCAAATGCCGTACAAAAATATCTCTACACCCCACTGCACTTTGCGTGCTTCAGCCGTAATGCGGCGGTAGTCCAGATGCTTCTCGATTCCGAGGCCGATATTTAGCGCGCGAAATATGGCTGGGCAAACCGTCCTTCATTGCGCATGCAAAAATGCCCAGTTTGCGGTAACGCGCATCTTGATCAGTCATAAGGTGGATATCGCAGCGAAAGATAGATATGGATTGACGGCACTGCATGAAGCATGCAAGAGGACACTTGGCCATAACGCGAGTTTTGCTCAACCACAAAGCGGACATCACGGCCAAGGATCGATATGGACTAACCGCACTGCATCATGTAACTCATTCAATTCCGCACCACACGCGAGGGGAGAAGACAGCAATAACACGATTGCTACTCGACCACGGAGCAGATATTTCTGCTAAAGATAGTAAAGGGATGACTGCTTTAGATTTAGCGTCTAGGCACAAGCATTTATGGATAGCGAAGGCACTTAAAGAAGCTGCTGCTAGGAATTCTGGGGATTGAAAAACTTCCGTAACTCGTAGAGATATCGGATAAGCGATGGACTCGTACAGCCTACGGAAAAGCTTCATCGAGGATTAATAAGAATATACTGATAATAGATTGCATGGTGATGGTTTGGAGGTTGGTTTTGGCGTTTGATAGGGGACCGAACATTTTGATTCAGGGTGAATTCCCTCGTGACTTTTATATCTATTTCATAAGTTTTCAATCGCTGTGATCTAAGATTCACAATGGTTTCATTAGCAAATAGAAAAGCGGAAATTTTGTTGTGGAACTAGATAGAGAACGATGGCAACGCTTCTCCACGACTTTACGAGAAAAGAGTTCAGACTAAAGTTCATATTTTTACCTCAGCATCCACAAACTGCGCATTACAGCAAAAAGTGGGTATCAACAATGTAGTAAGCTCATCTAAACGCCTCCTACTCTTTCACACAATCAACCTTGTCTCTTTATTATAACTCCCAAACATGGGCCAGCTCTGCCTACGTCACATTGTCATCTATTCCGTTACCCCTTACCAACCTTCACTCTAACTCCAACGCCCCTAACACTGCCCCATACGCTTTCGCTTACTTTGACAGGTAACTTCCGACCTTTCAACCTCTGATCAATCAGCCACATACCAACTACAAACTCCTCTCGTCGCAGCCTGCCAATCTCGCGCCCATCCACAAGCGCCCACACCTCCTCTAACACATGTTCTGGCAGCCTACTCCTCATCCAAATATCCCTAACCACCAAACTCAGCACATCCCACGCAGCTTCCGACGGTTCATCCATACGATTCGGCGAGTGTGATTTCGGCTTCGTTTGTGCGCCAGGGGAGATATAGAGACTTTTATTTGCCGCCCATACACCCTCATAGCGTTTCCGCTCCCGCTCGGTGATGGTGTCGCGCCAGCGCTTGCGCGCGCCTTCGTGGTGTTTGTTAGGGTGTTTGCGGCCCACGCCCAAGACTCGTTTGCCCTTTCGCTTGTATCGCTCGTTCTCGTCTTCGGTGTCGGAGGAGGAAGGCTCTTTCCGCATTGTGGTGCGGAGCTTGCCTGGTTCTGGCTTGGTTTTGGTCGGGGATGGGGAGCGGGAGTGGAAGGGGTGATGGTGTTTCTTCGCTTGATGGCGGGTTGGAATAGGAGGGGCTGACAAACGGGCTGGTGAGGGTGATACGCTTCGGGAAGAGGCGAGCGCGGCACCGACCATTGCATTTGCGAGGGAGTCGCCAGTCATGTGAGGTGTAATCTGGCGGAGGGATTGGCGTTGGTACGTTGAGGTGGGTTGGTAGGAATTCGATGAAGGAACTGGACGCGGGGCGGAAAATATTTCAGGTGGCGTAGTCAAGCGGGCTAGCTGAGCTGTCTTAGCTTGAGGGTTAGGCTTTGCAGTGGTAGTTCGAGATAATGGTTTGGACTGTGGTTCAATGTAGGTCGAGGACATTGCGCTATCAAGCCTATTCTTCCCAGACCGACGAGGAGGCGGCAGGTCTGGTTTTGCTTTAAGTTCAGCTTTTGTTTCGGGGGCAGACTTGTAAGACGAGGGAGACGAGTCATTATCAAGGCTATCGAGAGATCCGGAGAGTGACTTGGAAGAGCGATGCATTGCTGTCGAGTCTTTGGATATTATCCCGGGCCTCCTTTTGATAGGGGGTATCGGTGGTTCTCCGGTTGTCTTTAAGGCCGTCAATCCGGTTGGTTTTGGTTTCGTTCTCGCGGTGTCCCACTTCTCACCTGGACTAATATCCCTCACTGGCGCATCTGACGCCTCTGGGAGGGGCAAGGGAAACTTCCTCTGGGGTTTGGGGGATTTCACTGCGACTGGATCCCCGCGAGAAACGAAAACCTGCTCGGGTTCTTGTTTCACTGGGGTGGTAGGACGCACCTCTTCGAAGATCTTGACGAGAGAGTTGGTAGGCAAAATGGGAGTGTCATCCGTAGCCCTAACATCTCCAGAAGCTTCCCGATTATCGTCCATTGCTATCGGCCCTATAGTGTGGCTCTTCTTCAACCCAGCCAAACTTCCTCCCAAGAGATTGGGCCTCGTCTTGGCATTTCCCACGCTCCCAGCAGGCGGCAAAATCTCTCGAACTTCCGTGTCCTTACGTTGTGATAACGGGGAGGAGTGTGTGTTCGACTTTGGTCTGATGGGGCTATGCCTTGCTGCAGCTAATTTTGCGGCTATATTGGAGGGCGAGGAGGAACGGTTTGAAAATCCGTCAAAAGTGCTCGAACTGTTTGATTTAGATAGCTGTACAGAAGAGGGGCTTAGGCGATAGCTGCCTCCTGTCCACTGCCTTTGTACCGGAGACAAACTGTTCTGTGGGCTAGACAGGCTAGGGCCTCGTTGATGTGCTGTGCGCGCTGTTGTTGCAGCCGCTAAAGCCCCAGTGCTACCACCAGTAGAGTTGTTCACTAGTGGCTTCGGTTTAACCGGCGGCTTCGAAAAGGCGGAAGATGCTCCTCTGAGGGCGGCATCTCGAACATTATACTGTGTTTCGCCTGGTGTCTGGCTAGTTTGGGAGGGATTCCGAGTATTGTTTACTCCGTTCATCGAACCATTGGGCTGAGCCGGATGCAATGGAAGAGCGCTTTGAGCTTTCAGGACCTAGCATGTGGGGGGATAGAGGTAAAGGATAGATAGAAGGATGGGTTATAGATATAACGAGAGTAAAGAAATAGAAAACGGCGTCTTCAAAGAATAGTATAAAGCTGAAGTTGTCTGCCGTTGTTCGTCGAGCTTAGCTGCGACTTTACTAGTCCGCATTCGACTTGAATGGTCAGATGACTGCGCGTCTCCCCGTAACACGGTACTACACACTGCTGCCTCATCACCTCCACCCGCAAATAAAGCTCATCAATGCTTTGATATTTCTCGACACAAGCATTGTAGCCATGGTAGATGATAGTGATATGCCCGATGCCGACGCCGTGGACGAACAGCACCGCCAGTATGGCCATGGCCTAGAGTCAGAAGAAGAACTGGACGCAAAGTAGGTCGTTGAATAACCTCCGGTCATTTCTAATATATATTAACTTCATAGGTATCCTAATCGACCTAAGAACATTCACAAAACACTCCCCTTTCATTATTTGTTCCTTACTCTCTTCAATCCTTTGGACGAGAATCGTAAGAAGCCGGGAGGGCTAGCTATAGCTAGACGAAAGCAAGGGCCTCATGGGCTAGCAAACCTCTCTCCGCATGAAGCGCGCCGCAATATCATTGAAAAATTTATTGCAAGATGGCGAAAAGAAGTGGGTAACGATTTCTACCCTGCATTGCGCCTCATCATCCCAGATAAAGATCGCGACCGAGCAATGTACGGCCTCAAAGAGAAAGCTATCAGCAAATTACTGGTCCGTGTCTTGAAAATAGACAAAAACTCCGAAGATGGATTTAACCTACTCAACTGGAAACTACCGGGCCAGAAAGCAACTGTTGCCATGGCCGGAGATTTCCCCGGCCGCTGCTTTGACATCATCTCGAAACGACCAATGCGCACCACTGTTGGGAATATGAGCATTGCCGAAGTCAATGAAGAGCTCGATAAGCTGTCCTTCATGTCCAAAGAAGAAGATCAACTTACCATATTTCGGAAGTTTTACCAACGCATGAACGCGGAAGAAATGACGTGGTTAATCCGAATTATTCTACGTCAAATGAAAGTCGGCGCAACCGAGAAGACATTTTTAGACATTTGGCATCCGGACGCCGAGGCATTATTCAATGTTTCATCAAACCTGCGTCGAGTATGCTGGGAGTTATACGATCCAAGAACCCGTTTGGACGGCGAAAACACCGGGATTTCATTAATGCAGTGCTTCCAACCCCAGTTAGCAGCTTTCCAGATGGATAGCTTTCAGAAAATGGTTTCGAGAATGAAACCCACCGAGGATGATGATGTATTTTGGGTAGAAGAGAAGCTTGATGGCGAGAGAATGCAATTACACATGGTCGAGGATAAAAGCTTACCTGGAGGCAGGCGCTTCAAGTTCTGGTCAAGAAAAGCCAAAGATTACACTTATCTGTATGGTGACGCTTTTGAGAGCGAAGAAAGTGCTCTTACGAGGCATATCAAAAATGCCTTTGATCCTGGAGTCCGGAATATTATTCTCGACGGAGAGATGATCACTTGGGATATGGATGTGGACCGCATCGTTGGGTTTGGGACGTTAAAAACAGCTGCACTGTCCGAGCAGAAAAACCTATTCTCTAACGGCTCTGGGCAGCGCCCGGTGTACCGCGTTTTCGACTGTCTTTATTTAAATGATCAACCCCTCACAGATTTTACTTTACGAGATCGGCGCAACGCTTTGGAACGAAGTATAATATCTATCCCCCGAAGGCTAGAAATTCATACTTATACCGAAGCACATACTGCGGCTGAAATTGAACCACTTCTCCGGCAAGTGGTCGCCGAAGCCTCCGAAGGCCTGGTGATAAAGAGCCCACGCTCCATGTACCGCTTGAATGAAAGGAATGACGACTGGATTAAGGTGAAACCAGAGTACATGACAGAATATGGCGAAGCGCTCGACTGTATTGTCATTGGCGGCTACTATGGATCTGGTCATCGAGGTGGCACCTTGTCTAGCTTTTTGTGTGGCCTGCGAGTCGATCAAAATCAGATTGATAGAGGTGCACTTCCGACGAAGTGTTACTCTTTCTTGAGAGTTGGTGGTGGATTATCCAAAAGTGACTATAAAGAAATATGGCATCATACGGAAGGCAAGTGGCACAAATGGGATCCCAAGAGGCCCCCAACTGAATTCATCGAGCTCGGTGGCCATGCTGAAAACAGGCAATACGAGCGTCCCGATATGTGGATACGAGCTGATGAATCTGTTGTTGTCTCTGTGAAAGGGGCGTCTGTTAGTCCCTCTGATCAATTTCGAATGAATGAAACTTTGCGTTTCCCTCGATTTAAGAAGTTGCGACTTGACAAAGATTGGAAGTCAGCTCTATCAATCAGCGAGTTTATTGAACTGAGGAATAATGCGGAGTTGGAAAAGAAACAAAAAAAGACAGAATTCAAAGTTGACGAATCGAGGAGGAAAAAAGCCAGGATTAGGAAGAAGCCTCTGGTTGTGGCTGGCAGCGAAGTCTTAAAGACAGCATACGGAGGCCCAGAGACTAAAATATTCGAAGGATTGAATTTCTGTAAGTGGACCGACCCCCGCCCATTAACACAAACATCCACAGCTGACAACGATCTCTTCGCAGTTATTTTGACGGAATCGCTGAGGCCAGTGAAGAAGTCCAAAGCAGAACTAGAGCAGATGGCGAAAGCCAATGGGGCTCAAATTGTCCAGAGAGAGAGCACTGCAGATAATCTCATCATCATCGCTGATCGACGTAATTCCTGCCCCTCATAAAGCGCGTTTACGCATAATGACAACCACTGACTACTTCCAGCACTGCTCAAGGTCACGTCACTTCAGAAACATGGCAGTCACAATATCGTACGCCCCATCTGGCTATTCGACTGCATCAGACAAGCAGAAGCTGATGTTGGTCGGCCCAATTTACTCTTGCCTTACGAACCTAAGTGAGTTCCCTAAGGTCTTTGTATACCAACGCGAACTGATGATTACCTCTAATGTAGCCGTCACATGTTTTTCTTGAAGCCAGACGATCAATTTCAAATTGAAGGGAACGTTGATCAGTACGGCGACAGTTACGCACGAGATGTTTCTGTTGGCGAGTTAGAGGAGGCACGTCAGGCTATACCCATCCTTCAACCAGCGTTGTTGCTAACGAATCCCATTAGATTTTTCAACATCTTCCTGCCAAGCTCGAGGCCCATTTTGAGCCCAATAGATTCCTCAATCAAGCTGATGATCACGGACTTGACCTTGGTTTACTTCCTGGTTTCATGTTCCATAGCCTAACTATCTACCTTGATAAGGCGCCTCTAGATGGATCGGATCAGATGCTGCAACAGTGCTCACTAGAGCCAGCGCTAGACTTTGCGAGCAGCACCGTCCGGTTTGGTAGCGGAAAGGTGACTGATGACCTAAATAATACGAGTATCACTCATGTAGTTATTGGAAAGGACCGCTCAAGATTGCAGAGCATTCGAGAAATGATTTCTATGTTAGTTAATTGCAGTACTACCTTTTGTGATCCCCCCCCTAATATTTGATAGGAGAACGTGTCTTCCGCGAATTGTGACGTTTGACTGGGTCGATCAGAGTTGGAATGAGAAGACATTGCTGGATGAAGAGAGTAGGTGGCTCCTGTTAAGTCAAGACGTATTTTTGACCGGCATTCTTTAGGATTTTTGGCTGTTTGAGAGTAATATGACATACGGAATAACGAAACACTAGACCGTTATCTACTTGGATATGGTTGTCATAGCAGAGCGCTTGACGACAGATTTTCCAACATTAAGCTGATTGCTTCCAAGCACATCCCTAAGGAAATGCAACACGAGCTACAAAGTAGTATAGGTAATGACGATTATGATACGCTTATCAAACAGATCCAGTATGTGGAAGGCCTTGCTTTGAAACAGTCCCGAAAGAGAAATACATTTTTCTCTAAACATGTTTGAGAACCTATTTTTCCACTACACCCGCAATCTCCCAGTTAATTTTTCCCAAGTAGAGGAAGTGGCCGATTCCGAACATACTGATGTCACCCAGCTTGCTCCAGCCAGTCTTAGCCTGTACCTAAACCAGGTAATTGATGGTGCGCTGATAGTTAGGTTAGGTCCCCTTGCGGAGCCAATAAGATGATATAATGCACTCTCAAAAAGAAACTGCGAGCGGGCAATGAACATAGAAAACCTATACAATTACTAGATCTTTGATTCAATCGGATCGGGTCTTGCTCATCCACCCATCCATCTATCCATGCACCTAGCAGAACAACACCCTTTAGCACCACAAGTCTTTCCGTTTCCTAGGCCCAGGAGTCCAAAATAAATTACGCAAAGAACAATATTCGCCTCCCAACCAAACCACCAAGGCGTTCAATCACGCGATGCAGATATTGTGTATAAGGAAAACAAAAAGACAAGCGATGGGAAGCGCGAGGGCTTCACAAACGGGCCCAAACGCCAAGAGATGCTAATCGTAACATGGAGGAAAAGCTGGTCCACGATGGTGAGAGGCCGTGATAGATGAATGGCCGTAGCTGCGGGAAAAAGATGAGGCATGCTAATTGAGCGAACTTTTTCTGTTTGCAGAGCGTCCCCTCTGTGGGCACTTAAAATTATTGCCATCAATTAAGGAAATGCTCAAAGGAAGGACATGGAGGGTCGAGCTAGGGTCGGTGGCCGATGCTATTGAGAGCGGGGGAGAGAGTGAAGAAATTTCTTGCCTAAGAGTAGCTTGCTCTTCCGGAGAGTTCTGAAAATGCTGTCAGTAACCAATTTACTTCATTGGGAAGCAGTGCTATAAAGAGCTTACGTGTCCTCCGAATCCTCGGCCGCGGTTGTCAAGCCGTCTTTTGGACGTGACTTGTGACTAATGTTCGTGAGGTGTCTACTTAAACTCGAGCGGATGGTTTCACGATCGGGCTGTGATGCAATTGTTAGTAATGAGTACTCTTTAGAAGATCACAGGAGTTTCCGAAGGGTCTCAGTTTGATAGCACTCACCTCCGTCTGATCAACTCTACTCACTTCGTCAGCAAATTTTTGTCCCTCTGCCTCAAGTCCAATCTTTCCAGCCCCCTGCGTCCATGTCGCCCCAGTTCCGGATTTCAAACTACTCTCATAGCTATCTGTCACACTCAGTGTGCTTCCTCTTCCGCTTGTGAAGCTCCTCCTCGGCTCACCGCTTGCTTCACTGCCCTCATCGTCACTAGGACTACGGTCACGTACGCTGTTACTCTCACTCGTTCCTGAGAGGTTGGGAGACGTATTCAGCAGCGTAGATGAGTTGGCAATTTGGCGTAGGCGAGACTGCTGTTGCTTAGTCGGGCGGTGATGGGAGAACTTGTTTCCGACGATTGCGCCAGCATGCGAGATGAGTGCTCTGATGACATCCTTCTTTAGCTGCAGAGCAAGGTCCAGATTCGACCATGTCTTGTTCCGATATTCCAGGATCGGCATACGAAATACAAGATCGTGGACGTCTTCCATGTTATGTTGGCCCTTACCCTTATAAGACAGACAGAGAACCATGCTTGGTATTTTGACATATGCCAGCGTCATATAGTTTGAGGCTCTAGTCATCATTTGCGTCAGATCATCAGAGCGGCCATTCTTGCCATTGGATTTGTTATTGCTAGCAGCACGATGTAGTGTGAAGCGCTTAGAGGATCTGTCGCCATCTGAGCTATTAGCAACCGATAGATTGGAGCCGGAACGGTAGCTGCTGGGGCGGGAGCTCAAGGTTAAGGTATCGGAGGAAGCATCGCGATTGCTGTGAAGTGTTTTACGAAGGTCAATTCCGGACTTGTTAGTTTCTCTGAAGAGTCGAAGATGATGCATGTTCGAGCGAACACCGTGCCCTGACGATTTAGGCCGACCAAGCGATGACCTCGGTTGTCGTTTCTCGGGAAGGGTTAGTGTCGGTTGTAGCCTTAATTCTAGTGAGCTAGCACTAGCTTCGGAATTTTTGAACAATTCCAAGTCAAGGCTCTGGACGTCGGCTGAAATACTATCAGAAGCGTGTTGCTCGGCCTCTGTCTCGCCTTCTTCCTCTTGAGTGGGTAGAATATGCTTGACCAAGAACGGCGAAAAGCCACCATTCTCTCCGTTCGAATTTGCGTTTGGGAAGATATATTCGAACAGCTTCATGCCAATTTCATGCTCCAGCTGTATCTTTAACGGGAAAAGATTGACTTCAAAATGATCCATAACCGGAATGCCAGCGATAGCTTCCAGCATGAACCAATGCACTCTTAGCATTTTAGTGTCGCGACCTTCAGCAAATGGCCTGTTGTTGTCGATGTAAGGTGCGATCATCTCGGGATATAGAGCATTAGGAAGCAGGTTAAGCCCATGGATACGCTCAATCTCCATGGAATTCAGGTTCGATCCATCATTGTTGTCAGTCCGGTCATACAGCGCATTCTTTAGTTGAAACTCTGCAAGCGACTCTGAACTCTCACGCATAAGGTGCCACACAATTTCGGATGCCGAGATATACCATCGAAGTAGGCCATTAGACTGCTTGGTTTGAGCTCGGTCGTCCATTTTTCGTTGTGACGTTGTAATGGCTTTCATAATGAAGAAAAGTTCATCTTCGCAGACAGTCAGATCCTGTTCCATTGTTATGCGATCTCTCCATCCCTGGCGATCGAGATATTTCTCGTTGACTTGAAAGTGGAGCTTGATCTCTTCTAGTTGCCGAATTCTCTCTTGGAGGCTGATGACCATCTCCGGTGCCCCAGTAAGGTCACTGAAGTCAGAAGCAAGCATAATTTTTTCCAGCCTCTCGCTTCTTGTCTTCTCTAATGGCTCGCTGTACAGCAGTAAATCGAGCACAATGATGTACATTGCATAATATTGCGTGGAATTGCACAGAGCTCTGACATGTGGGAAGTCGATCCAGAGATGGTCAATGCGGTTCTCAAGATTTTCCGGACTTCTACTATGGCTGGAATTTGCGCCAGTGACATCGTCATTGTATTTGAGCCGAAGAGTGTTATACTTATCGTATCGCATACTAGCCGAAGTCCTCTGTATAACTCTCTGGAACCCGAAAGGATTAGTATTGAACTCGAACATGACCTCGAATGGCACCCAAGGTGGCCAAGACGATCCCTTTGGTGTACCGTATGTACTTCCGGAATACATATGGAGGTCTTCAGTGGTGAAGGTCCTTGAATTGGTGACAAAAATCTGGAGACTGTCCATAGTGGCTGAGAATCTGCGTTGCACTAGACCGCTAACGTCGTCTGTCACCCTGTCTTTGTCCATGATTTGGATGACTTTCAACTGCATCCCTTTAGCAGTAACTAGAACGGCGGATTTGGTGTTCTTTTCGCTTTGGAGCTGGATCTGAGGTGCAATCAGACGAACGTGATAGGTGTTTTGTGGAGTATACTCAAGGGCGATATAATCGCCCATATTGTCGGCTGACGGTTTTGTGCCTTCAGAATGGACTGGATCATTCGCATTGACAAACTTCTTTCCATCCTCTAGTAGTTGTTGAACCCGATCATTGATGCTCAGCTCATCGTCCTCTTGTGGTGAAAGGGGACTCGTCGCCGAAGAAGTGCCGCTGTTAGCATGGGGCATTGATGACTGTTTTGACTTGGACTGCTCCTCCACAATATCCAGGATGAACTTAACTGCTCTTCGGGACATGTAGTAGACGAAACCCCGCCGCTGGCTGACCTGGTGGATATATCGCAAAATGATATTTCGAAGCGAGTTGCTCCACTTGAGATGCACATTGTGAACAATGAAACGGTTGTTGAAGTCGCTGATATAATCAGCCAGAGGCGTTGAATCCACACCTTTCACTTCAGGATCCGACACGTCATACTCTTCTCGAGCCTCAAAATACTCATCCTCTTCATTCTCAATTCCAGGGACGGCCTGGGGGTCATTCTGCTCGAGACGGTTTACGTGACTGTTGTACATTGACCGGAGGAATTCCTGCTTTCTTTGGAGCGTGATGCTATGGTTGCGTAGTAGCTCAATACGTTTCCTCATATGATCTTGGTTTTCACTATCACGAATGATCTTCAGTTCTTGTTCCCCAATAGCCCGCTGATTTTGCAGCACCTGCTCGCTCACTCTTTTAAGCCGTTCCTGAATAAGCCTACATTGTACCCTGCGGGGATCGTTTCTCGCCGACATAACACAGTAGTGGGTGTCTTCGTTTCCAAAGGGACTGGATCTATGAGAATCTCCGGAAACATAGTCAGGGTTGTCCGTTTGACGGAAATATGTAAAGCGAGGCGCAAATGCTAGAGGCAAAATAGTGGTCTCGGGATTACGATCGGCGGGTAGTATCCATCCAAGTTCAACAAAGTCATCCATGTCAACCCACTCGAGGTTCTGATCAGGTATGGTGAATTTAGAAAGATCCGCGCCAATGTGGTCTTCTTGATAAGAAGCAAGCATTTCATCAGTCGCAGTTTCCAGATCCCCTGGGTTTGTTCCACTAATGCTTGCGGATACGGCTCGGACATCAGCTGAAATAAAGTCAACCTGAGCCTGATTAATTCGCATGCCGGTGGTTTGATTCTGCCTGTTATTTTCTTGACTTTTTGGGACTTGAACTTGGGTGCGGAACTCCTCGCGACGCTGATGAACATCCAACATGAAGCTATCCAGGCGAACTTTGAGGCCAGTAGCAGAGACTACACCTCCGCCGTAGTCCTCAGCATCTTTATGTTTGTATATGTGGCTCATGTATAGCGGAGACAAGAGGAGGTTGTACTTGATAGTTGCAAGGTGGCGGCCGAATTTCTTACTTGACTTTTCCACACCGGGCCAAAGCTTGCCTTGACGGATTGGGAGAGACATGACGCCGGAGAACATAGACCACCAGCTGTAAAAATGGGTGAAGAACCGGGGGGTAAGATGAACGCTATTGTAATTCGTGGAAGGTTCAAGATTTGATACGTCCCAGTTTCGGTCAAAGGGGGCAGCGACGGCAACGGACATATGGATATGGTGACTGCGAAATCCTCGGAATGCGTCGTATGGCTAGTAAAATGTCAGTCACTTACTTCCATAGAATATTAAAATAGGCCTTACCTTTCCGTCTACGGACTTCGCATATTTAGGGTTCTTCCACACTACCTCGTAGTGAGGTATAAAGTCGAATGATCGCCCTCCATCATCTAGATTCCTTTCGAAAACTAGGCCAGACAGCCATTGGACATTGCCGTTCAGTTTCATGATTGTCTTTTTGAAAACAGCGGTCTGATTGTAGCTCGAGATACTCGAAGATGCTTCCGAGTTATTAGAGCGATCGAGCTCGGATTCTTGCCTTGCGTAGTGACCAAGATCAGGAATCGCCAGAATGTAACCACCGCTTTCGACAACCATGAATTTCTTGGGATCGTTATCGTGGGATATGGTCCAGCGGACGTCGTTGTGCCAACACATTACAAAGCCAGCACCTTGTCCTGTGACCATGTACGGATCTCGGGAACCTAGTCGACTCAGTCAGTAATGTGTAATGGATATTTGAAACGATCACGAACCTTTGAGTATAAGATGGACGTCCCCGTCACCCTTCCATGCAACTTTGACCCGAGAATGGAAAGTTAGCCTAATCTTGTCCCAAAAACCCACTCTCTCAGATGGGTCAATGGCTGGTTTTGTGAACCCTTCTATGACTTGCATCATATCTTGGATTGCTGGTTGGTATGATGTGCCCCAAGTAATGCGTGTGGGATACCCGCTGTTGATCTCGATGTCTACATCGGAATAAGTCTTGACAGGAGATACGGTCCTTCGAACATCGATAGCAAAACCACCAGACTCTTCACCCGACCCTATTGTCTCCGGCGGAACTACAACGATTCGGGAAGTTCGGGAAGACTCTATATCTCTGAATTCCTCTGCAATGACAAAGTCTGTCCGCAAGGATAAGCTTGGTAACCTTGGTGATTGCCCATGCCGTATTGCTGGGACATGAAGTAAAGGCAAGGGATAGTCACGCAATGTAACTCTTGCTTCACCCATATTGATCTGCACATGCGTTGGTATGAGTAATGAATACTGCATGTCGAATGGCATGCCTTTACCGATCCGATTAAGAAACTTGGGGTAATCGTGGACAGGAAAAGATGGCTTGTCTAGAAGAATGTCCAAATCACTAATGAGTACTGCCATGAGAGCTGGGCGTTGAGGGATTGCAAGAATCGTCTCCTTCTGTTCGACTTCATCCGAAAGTTCATCAAGGCCCCAAAAGATGGATCGTATATCTTGCATGGCACGGTTTTGGCAAGTAAGACCATGGTCAATTCTTTTCTTCCATGTCTGGGCGTTTAGCCGATCTAGTTTATCTCGTGCTTTTCCAGCTGTGGTTCGAGAAATCTCGCTCAAGTCTGAATACCCTTCCTTATCGTAGCGCATCTGGCGATCTGGCCTGCAGGAACGCCCGGGAGAGTCACGATCGCTGTGGACCTCGCTCTTACTACGGTCTTTAACGCTCTTTTCTTTGCGAAGCTTGCTCCTTCCACGTGGCTGATGAGCTGACTTGGCACGGTAGCGGGAGTTTCCACGCCGATCTTCCATTTCTCTAAGTTTCTTCAGCTTCAAGTTGAACGCGTCTTCTCGAGCAAGCCTCTGCTTCTGCTCCAATAGTCCAAGACGATAAATAACTCCAAGTTTCCATTCGAAGGAACCATCCTCAATCTCGAAAAGCAGCGCTTGGCTTCGTAGTGATATTCTGGGGACATGTTTCGGCACCTCTGGCTCCTTATCTAGAATGTATTCGTTGCTATTTGTTTGGAAACGATGATGCAGTTGTTGAACTGTCTTTACAACGTTTGTTAGGTTGTCGAATACTTTATGCACGACCAACTGATGCGGGACTGCTAAGCGTATGGCGTCAGTCGCAATATCGATTGATTTCTCCTCCGTGATCATTGTTCCGTATTTCCGTCGGGACTGTCTGAAGTCTACTCGAAGTGTCTTCACACTCACAACACGGCTCCATACGCGCTTGATCTTTGGTGTCTCGGTGTAAAGTCGTACAAGTCGTGACCTCACGAATGGGTTTGTCCATCTATGGCGACCGGCCTCCAACCCATGAACTTGCACCATCAAGGGCGGATCGGAAGGCATGTCAGCCTTAATTTGCACAAACGCTGCCTTGAAGTCCAGTGCGACGATCTCATTTCTCAAGCCTGTGGCCGGATCTATATCGTCCCCATCCATAGAAGGCGGAGACAGGTGCCGGGCCATTCGCGGCTCGCTTGCAACTCCATTCGAACGATCTGGTTGGCTATTGAACGTTTTGCGAAGGACCACCGCAGCAACACCAAGTGCAAAATGGCGGTATAAAGAGTAATGAATGAATAGGCTCTTAGCATAGGAGTTGATATGGAAAACGGGGCCCAACTTATCAGTTGATGTTGTAAAAGCTACTTCAATTCGTGGAAGTGAGAAAAACGGCTCTTGTTCCCAGACATCAGCAGCCTCAACCACAAAGCCCTCAAGACCCTGCCAATGTAGTGCAAGACGCCTACCGTCAGTGCTATCTCCGAGCTTTCTTCGGGGAGACGCTGGGCTTGATGGTTTAAGGAGATAATCATCACGGTTAATGGTTCTGCTTGCTCTTCGCCTTGATGGACGTGAATCAGTATCATCACCCTTGTTTTGCTTGTACTCGGCAGTCCAGGAATCGAGATGTAGAGCAAGGCCTCGAGTATGCTTGGATACTTCCGGGTCCACCCCCGCCACCTCAATGTTGAAGTCCGAGCCTTGGAAATGAGCATGGAGGAGCCACGCCGGCCACCTCCGCAAGAAGTTTGGTGGTCTGCCGCGTGGTGAAACTCGTCTCTTTCGAACAACATCGCTCTGAAGCTGAGCTACGATCTGACGGAGGCCTTCACTTATCTCTGGTCGAACCATGTAGATCGAGAAGGTTTGAATGTTACCATTCATAACCACAATAACTTCTGGCGAGGCACTGAGTTGAAGTTTCAGTTCTAGACTATCTGTCAAAAGGAGGTTGTGCTTTTCGCTGGATGCTGTTTGATAGTAAAGTTGATGGGAGTTGATTCGAAACGTAGAAATAAGTGAGTAATGGAGATCCCCGTCCGCTGAATGCGATGATTCCACATCTAGCGAGATTGATGACATAGCCGATATTAGTAGATCAAACTCATCGGTCTCCTGTTTTGCAGGCTCCATTGGGGGGAGGGTTACTCGAATTACAGGCTCATGAATGGATATCTTGATGCTAGCTTTCGGGAGAAGACGAGAGAGCAAATGACGCTTGTGATGTCGCATTGGCGGTTTTGATCTCTTTTTGGAATTCTGGAAAAGCGCCAGTACAAAGGGTAAGTGCTTGGGATCCAGATCGAGGGATGGGGAGGTGACCACGAGGTTTGCAAACAGAATGTTAGTATTTCTCTCGTCCACATTTTTCTCTTTCGAAAATTGGATTGTCTTTGATGGAAGAGTAGTATTGACTGTGGTTGTTGCCATGGGTACATAGAGAAGCCGCTCGGGGTGATCATGACCATCATCAATACCCACTGAAATAGATATGGCTGCGATAAGGGCCTGATGCGCGATATCATTTGGAGAGAAGTACATTAAATGCGCAGGACTCCGAGGGTCAAGTCGTAACAAATCCATTCCCACCTCCTTCATGGACATATTGAGGAATATTGGAGGGCCAGAGGAATGAACTGACTGGATTTGCTTAGTCAAACCAAAGAAGCTCACGGCAAACTGGATTTCCTGGATACCCCTTAGAATAGAGCTAGCAAATTCTTTCGAGTCAGAAACCGTCCGAACTATATTTTCTTCGCGGCTCCCAGGTTGGTCCAGCTCTTCCATAACATCTGTGAACGAAATTTCAGTCTCGCTTGCATTTGTTGCTCGCCTTCCGTAAACGCTGCGGCAATGCTTGGCTCGATCCATGCTGGTCTTGATATCGCCATATGGAAGACTCAATCGACCAAGCTTCAGCGCAATGGATGCATCGCGTAGACCATCCAAATCTTTGTAGAGCAAACCATGTATGTTGAGTGTACAATGATCCAGAATTTCCGTGGAATCCTTACCTTCTGGCGTAAATAGAACGCTTCGAACTGTAAAAATCCACTCAGCAGGCCGTTGTTTCTTCGATGAATTCGACCTCCGATGCTGGAACAATCGACTTCGGTCCACGGTCTTGCGTCTAGTATCAACAGCCATTGTGAAACTTCCGACCTGAACAGACCCAACATCCACAATAGCAAGAGTTGATGTTGACGCAACCAGGTCCACTAGCCTTATCCATTTGATTTTCCGGTGTAATCGCTTTATCCTCTCTTTAGCGCGTGTCAGTGTTTCCCAAGTTCGACTTCTCTGACTTTCAAAGCCACCATTATCGTCCAATGCATCCTCCTCCCCTGCTGAAGTCTCAGACGAGGAGATGTTGCCAGATATCTTTTCAGTCGATCCATTTGCCCAGTGTGTCCATGGAGCACGCTTTCGCGGTTTCTCACCCAAAGTCTTTAAATCTACTGTGACCTTTAACTCCGTCAAGACTACACTAAGCCACGTCGGTTGTGCGAAGGTAGGACGATGTAGGGTAAGGCCGAGGCCGCGAATTTCGATCTTGAGTCCATCTTTGGGCGTATATGCAATGCGGCGCAAACCAGAGAAACCCAGTCTCTGGATGGATATGCCGGTTACGACTCGAATGAAGGCGAAGAGAACAAAGGAGGAAAGGTAGGCGAGCAGGATAAGCCCTGCCACGAAGGAGACAGAAGGAAGCACCATTGTCGATTAACCGCCATGGGTTGTTGCCCTTCGTTGCGCGGTCCCAGGTGGTGCTCGGTGGAGCTGCTCACAGACCTTCGGAAAGTCGCCAAAAAGCTCACAGTGAATAACAAGGGCCATGCTAAGGAATCACCATCATCGCGAAGAATTGGACGGAGGCGATAAAGTAGTCAAGGTGGCCGCTATTGGGATGTCGCAATGCGGCACAAATAAATGACGGAGGTGCCGGAGCTACCGGAGACGCAGACTCCCCTCAAACAGCGCAGAAATTATCGAAAGCGAAGAAGCTGGTTAATATGACTGATTGGGGACACCTTCGATAGGCGTCGGAGCTGGCACCGTCGAGAGTTTATCGTTGCACGTCAGAAGAATGCCCAGATGTCACCCTCGCGAGCTTCCAAGGCAGGTCTAACTTGCCTTGTCCCTGCCACGCTTGCCTTGCCGACCGGAAAGGCCAGGCAGAACCAATGGCACGCGAGATCAACACCAAAAGTCTATACAAGATGACACTGCAACTATTGACCGATCAAAAATTTAAAATAGATTCTACGTATATCTACAGACTATCGATCATGCTAAATTTGCATATTAATCAAATAATTGAACGAGCACTTTTCCAGCATCATAGTCTATCCCCACGTAACAGTTTTGAAATATCATCCAACTGCAACTACTAGGACAAAATTCTAAATAACCATCGAATTCCACTAATCGAATTCGAACAACCGAGCTTTCTTAATCGAATTCTACCAATCAAATGTTTCCGTGCGCAGCATAATCTCCTTAGTCTCCTTACTAAGACTTTCCCCCCGTCTACACCCGTCGCTGTACACCTTCTACAACATTACATACGTACACCTTCAACCCGTTAGGTCCACATCATATTACCGCCGTTCTTTGATTTCCTACAAATCCGTGAATTACCTCTGTAATATTCGGTCGCACACCTAGGCGAAGCAAGGAGTGTCCTGAGCCACGTATTATCATCTCTTTCGCTAAAGTATCGCCGCTGTCTTTCTGTGAATTTGAGTTAATGCTGACATCAATTTTATCAGTCGATAGAGGCGCAGTCACGGGTGTTGCTCCCATGGACGAACAAGTGGAACCAGCGAGTGAGGTGCGGTCTGTCACGTACACATTAATGGTAAGAGAGTCTTCCCCGAGTGCCAAGCTGGCAGCGGCAAGTTCTTCAGATATCCACCCCATGTTCTCAGCTTTTCGGACCATCCAGACAAGACGCACTCGCCTCGTAATTGCTCTTTCCGCCCGCATGCAATTCACAAGGTACAACAACCATGGCAGCACGGCTGTTATTCCACCACCACAGGCGATTAGAATAACGTCTTGGTAACGGTGCGCTAGAGAGTATGTAGGTGCCGCAAGGCCCATCGACGACAGTGGGTGTATTAGATGCGAAATTGAGAAGTGTGCTTGTGAAGCTGGTATGATAAATCGAAGGTTATTGGAGAATCACCATAGTCCGGTTCTCCATTTTCATTCTTTCCAGAGAAACCATATACAGACTTGTTAATAAAGCAAGCTAGAAGGCCTTAATTTAGCAAGCAAGCAAGCTGGAAGGAGGTTAGCTTGCTTGTTAGGCTTGCTTAGCTTAGGGGTAGGCAAGTGCTCTACCCTCCCTATAGGGACGCACAAACCATGTACGCACGCCTCTTTGTTATGCTTTAAGTTTATTTAGCAATTCTTCGCGATGTCTTACCGGCTAGGAACCTCCTCAGTCTGTACGATCTAACGTAGGTAATGGGGTTATGAAGGTGACCCTATCACTTACGTTGGTAATAAATTGGTAAAAATTAATATTAGTGATTTCTTTAAAAAGAGAGGTTTTTATTAACTTTTTTTTATTAAATATATTTTATATATTATAAAATAATTTTATTAGATTAATTTAGGTTTTAAAAAAATCTGATGTTGAGGTGGGTACCAGTCGTTGAGCTAGCCAGTGCATTTGCGACAGCGGCAGGAGTATAATGACCAAAGTTGACTAACCCGACTCAAATAGCTTCGCCAAGTAAAATCAGGCACGTACCGCATTACTGACACGATACACACGGACCGAGCTATCCTCACTAGCCACAGCAAGCTGTTCCACCTTGTCGTCCTCGGCAGAATGCTCAGTATCTTCGTTAGAGGCTTCCTCGCTGTGCGCAGGCCGCCAAACCAGTTGATTGATAGCTTTTGATGGCGTAAGCTTCCGATCAATAATTGCAATATCTGGCTTCTCGAGATCACCCAGAGAAATGCTGCAAATTGCAACAGTTCCATCTTCCGTCCCATACGCGAGGATAATGGCACCACGAACTACATGCCGCAGAAAAGAAACTGCTGTGACCGAAGAAACTGCGGAGATCGAGGTCTTATAAATAGCGCTTGAGCCTGAGAATTGCCACAACTTCACCATTTTGTCTCGCCCAGCTGTGGCAAATACACCACCAGCGCTTTTCGGTCCCCATGATGCGTCGAGGATCATTCGTGAATGGCCTTTGGGATTAGAAGCGACGAGTTTATAGTCAGTTGAAGAACTCCTGTCTCGTTCGAATATTGCCCATTGCCTATCTCTTCCTACGCTGAGCAAATATCGATCGTCCTCCGAGAATTCCAGACCTGTGACGGTCAAAGAGTGGGCAGTAAGTGATGGTTTTATCTCACTCCACTCCTCGGTCTCATAAAGACGGATGACTGCATGGTCAATGGAACTAGCTCTACAAGCCGTCGCCACTAGGCCGCCATCGCTGCTTGTTGCAACTGCTGAAATTTCGTAGCCATGACCGTAAAGTTTCTCGATTTCCGGCCAAAGGAGATGCCTAGCAAGATGGTCTTCAAATGGAGGGTGGTCGAAATTGAGAGTAGACTTGTGTATTACTGAAGCAGGATCGACGGCTTCTCGTTCATCCTCTTCCCTAATGGTCACAATTTCGTCATCTCCCACTGCCTGGATAGCTTTATTGGAGAGGCCGAGAACTGGAATGTTGGCAGCATCCGGCAGTGATTGATTAGAGGTGGATTCAATGCCGCAAAGGCGACCTAGCAGGCTTGCTGCACCTCGTGGTTCATCAAAGACTCGAAGAAGCTTCTCATCGGCACCAGAGATGAATTGAGAAGAACTAATAGAGTCGATACAGTTGAGGTCATATCCGTGAATTTGAGGCCTCGAGAACTCATGCCAAGAACGTTTGGTTCCTCGTCTCCATTCAGCATAGAGTCTGGTCGTTTGATCAGAACCCGTTGATAACAGATAAGAGCCATTCTTGGCCCAACATAGTCCCTTGACATCTCTAATATGACCACTGATAGCAACCTGCTGTGACCACCTATCCTCCGATGATACGTAGGTCCATAGTCGCCAACTCCCGGTTCTACCCAGTGAAACAACCGAGCTTCCGTCCGGTGACCAAAGTCCAATCCAGAAACCTCCAGTACTTCCCGTTGCCGATGTGGATCCTTTCTGAGCACTGATTTCCCCAAGCCTCGCCGCGCAAATCCACACGCCGGATGTTGGATCTGGTTCCCATATGGCAAGTGAGTTATCCGCTGATGTGGAGAGAAGCTGCAGTTTGTCTTGATTATGACACCAGGAGGCCGAATATATCCAGTCTTCATGGCCCAGGAGTAACGCCTCAAAGGTGATTGAGTGTTTAAAAAGTTTCGACTGTATTCGATGAGCCTTATTGGAAAGGGATTTACCAAGCACGCCTAGGGCGGGGCCATTGGTTGCACAGCTTATGGCCGGTAATTCGTCTTCCTGATGAACGCGCCAAAGGCGGACATACTTATCTTGACTAGCTGAGGCTAATAAGAGATCTCCACCGCCGCCGGCTTGCTCTTGACTAAATGTCAAAGACCTAATCCATCCTTCGTGGCCAGTGAGGGTTGCTGCGAGATCAAAAAGATTATCTTTAGAAACATATATCTGGACAATACTCTTTGTGCCCGCAATTGCGAGAATAAGAGATGAATCGTCTAGTCTGGTAATAGCCAGGGTCAAGGGAAAGAACTTTGGAGAAAGGGTTATTGATTGAAGTAATTCCACATCAATCTCAGTAAATGTGGCATCATGAACGAGCTTCCATACTCTTACTATGCCATCAGATGAACCAGAGGCAAATATATCTGAACTCGGAAAAGTCGTTAGGCAATGGATGGGATTCTGATGATCAGTGATGGTTTTCACCGGCTCAAAGCTTGTTAGCGAGCTTCCATATGCTCGCCAAATTCGCAACGTCTTGTCAGTAGAACCACTTAATATTACGGCGTTATCGGAAGTTCCAGTGGGAAAGAACTTCACGACATTTACAACATTCGTGTGACCATTAAGTAGTGCTTTGACGCCCCGGAAGTCCTCATCCTTCATAAAGTAAGCAAATTAACATATGACCCTGGTAAATATTAAAACACGAATTCCCATTGCTCTCCCCGAACTCTTATATTGATAGGCATAAGAGAAAGACCATCGGTGAAACTTTTTACGTACCAGAGGATCCCACAATGCGACGTTAGAGTCAGCACCGAACGCCAGCAGACCAGAGCCTTCTGGATCCCAGTCAGCGGCAGATGGATGCCGATTCCCACCCGTTGAGATAAAGTCGATGGCGGCATCAGACATCTTAATAGAGTTCCGATGCGGAGGTAGTGTACGGAAACGCCCTTCAATAAGTCGAAAACTCAACACCAAAAAACTCTCGCGCTAGTGCTCGCTTAGCTCTACATAACCTCGCATCTCGCAAGCCTCTTCAACTGATCTTACCTCCATTGCATAACCAGTATACCCTATTTCAACGCTGGTGCAAATGTCGCAAAACAAAGTCAAAGATGTCATTCCGATAACAGTAGAGTTCAGGTACGTTCACCACCATGCACTGCAAAGCCGCTGACACCTTCAGCGGCGGACTTGAAATGCTATTCTCAAACCAGCGGAAGCATACCCTATCAATTCCTACCAAAGATAAATCAGGCTCAGCATCAAACATTGCCTTTCTCGTCAGGTATCTGTGTGAAAACGTCATGCAGGACAGTCGGAGAGAGCTCTTTGTACTCGATGACACAGTGTAAGCTTTGATTCATCTCTTTATATGTTTCCATTATTTTGACGTGCTAACGCTCTCTAGACGGCCAGGCATTCTAGTTCTCATCAATGATGCTGATTGGGAACTTGAAGGAGAAGATAAATATAAAATCCAGGATAGCGACAACATTCTTTTCATGTCAACACTCCACGGAGGTTGAATTTTAATACCGCTTTGGCTGAGGGCATGTGTGACAGAATTTTTTGCGTAGTGGCAGCGCACAGCTAGTTCAATACAGTCCCAGACAGTGCTCTTATCAATATTCAATATTAGGATTTAGCCATATTGATATTGTATTGAATATTAATTCAATATTAATTCAATATTGAAAAGATATTGAATATTGAATATTAATTCAATATTAATTCAATATTGAAAAGATATTGAATATTGAATAAGTACAGTCTTGGTATAGTGTTTTATTTAAAAGTAGGCTCTACACGCCCCTAGGCTCCAGTAGAGCTTCAAAATTGCTACTCTCTCACGACTGCTCTCTCACCACTATCGTCACCTTCGTGATCCTTGGCGTGGTGTAGTAGATGCCGGCTGCTCTCTAGATTCTGCCAAGGCCTCCGAAGCCTTTTGTACTACATTCGTCGCTATAAGCCTCCCTCCGGTGGTAATATTACTTAGTAGCCAGCTCTTCAAGCACTCTGTATATTTAATATTAGTACTCCCTAGTAATATGCGGTCCTATAAGATTGTTTGCCGTGCACCTGAAAAGACTCGCTCGGCCTCTGCCAATATTGACGGTATAGATAATATATTAATTGCCATTTAAGAGAGTCGTGGGTAGTTAGCTCTGCGAGCTAGATTAAGCTACAACTATAGTGCCGTGCCTTAAATTAAAATAGGCTTTAAGTTAATGAAGTCTTTGTACTTGTCCTCTACGCTACTAGTGATATTAAGCATGCGTATATAGAGCTCGGTTTCAAAAGGCTTAGTAGGGCAATTGGTAGAAGTGGCTTTTGGTTTAACTTCGCGATGTATATATTACTCCTCCTAAAGCTTCTTTACCGCCGTAAATAATTTCTTATGCCACTTCTTATTCCAGTGCCTTTTAATATAGGTCTTCCGACGCAAGGGGTAAAGGAGAATTGAGGCGGTGTATGTAGAAGTATTGTCAGTAAGCTTATAGTATTTATTGAAGGTGTACCAGCTTGTAAATATAGCAGAGAGGAGGCGTTAATTTAAGTAATATTAATCCTATAAAACTAATTAGCGGTGTTACGGACGCTTTAAGTACGGTGTTATGACTACTTAGAGAAGAGTCGGAGGAAGCTAGTTAGTTGATATAGGTACGGTCCAGGATGGATCCGGTAGAACCATGTGACGAGGAATAGTAGCCGAGGTCACGTGGTGTAATCTATATAATCTATGTAATCTGTGTGGTCTGTACAGAGCATATAGAGCATACGTACTTTATAGAGCAAAGGGATTTCTTAGGCGTATGGTTATGTATTTAAAGGACTATAGTCCCTACCTAGATAGTTCTCTCTTTGTAGTGAATCTTAAAATACAATTAGAGTTAATCTGTTGGGCAACCACTCCACCAGTTATATTATGTTGTTAATTTATTCTTACCTACATACCTAGCCTAATAATAGGACCCACCGTAGTTCCTGCTATAAGGTTCCGTTACACATTTACTACTAAGGTTACGGTATTGAATAAAGTCGAATAATATACTACCTAAAGCACCAGTTGTGATACTATTGACAGTAGCCACAACCTTAGGCTTAGGAGGAGATACTAGTATAGTAGATATAGATTTTTAGCTAGTTACAAGAAGTCAGTTATAGGAAATGATTAATTACTTATAGGATAATAGTAGGATACTTAAAGAACGTATTAATGGAATTGGAGTAGTAAAGATTAAGTTACCTTTAATTAAACAATTCTTAGGAGAGAAGTTGAAGCTTAAAGGATTTCTTACGTAGATGCACTTTAAGGTTATGTAGGAAGAAGCAAAGTTAGTAATATCATTGGATTAAGTAGCCTATGCAGGATTGTTCCTAATAGGGAGGGCACTTAAGTAGTTTAAATTATATCTTACGGAGATATAAGCTAATAGCATAACAACTACTAACTAGGATGTATAGTATATGTTCGCCAGTTGGAACGGGTTTATAAAACGGTTAATGCAGATATTTAGAGACCTGGAGGCCACAACCACAGCAAAATAAAAGCTTTAGAACTTAGTATAATGTACTTTAGCAATTAAGTATACCACACAGTTTTAAACGCTAGCTATATAGGTTGAGTGGAATGATAAGGCGCTTATAGTATAGTATAAATAGGGACTTAAGGCTAAAGTCTAGAACGCAATTATCCTAATAGAAGATGCGGAAAGTCTATAAGACTTAATAGATTAGTTAATAAAGATTAATAATAGGATCTATTAAAGGGAATAAGCTAAGAGAGGGCAAGATAGAGTTCTATAGTTGTATAAGGCGTAGAGTATGCAATGACTGATATAGAGTTAAAAACTATGGAATGGCGCAGAGCTAATAGACCTAAGCGGTACCAAAGAAACCTAAAGATAGGAAAAGAAACTATAGAAACCCAGAGGTTAAAGATCTAGTAATTAAAGGACTAAGGAGTAGAGGCTAAACTAGGGATTTTAGTAGTAGAAGACGTTTAGGCAGACTCTATAGCAAAATTAGTGGTTTAGAGATGGAGCTTATATAAATTGCGGAAAACAAGGTTATTTCGCTAGAGACTATAGAGGTGGTTAGAGTAACTATATAGTAAAGGGAACGAGACTAGCAGACAGCACGTATATATAGAGGGATAATAGTGCACTGTAAGGAATAAAAGAATGTTTAATTAACAGTTTTGCGTATTGTTACAACAATATATGCCGAATTTATGAGGACGTTAAGTATGGCGTAAGTTATTAGCTATAGGAGCTATTGTTATCTAAGTTTAGAGGAACTAACAAACCAGCTTATAGATTAGACATTAAAGACAATAAGTTTGATATAGGCGAAGCATTTACCAATAATAAGGTAATAAAGGCAGCTTACTGGGAGTATATAGACCTTAGAGAAGTTAAAATAGAAGTAGAGACTAAGACCATTACAGAATAAGGTTTAGTAACGGATGTTATAACACCGTTGGATACAATTTCCATTGCTTTATAAGACGATAGGAGTAACGTTTAGAAGAAACTAAGTAAGCAGATGACTGCTAGTGCTAGCTTATTACTTAATAAAGGTAAAAGGCCATAGGCTTAAGATTCTTAAGAAGAGATATAAGACGCTTAAGATTCTTAAGAAGAGATATAAGACGCTTAAGATTCTTAAGATAAGATAAGACATACCTAAGGACCCACAACAGACGAAAACTAATGGGAAAGGGTAGTAACTTAGTTTAATAACAAATAAATAAGTATAAGGCGCAAGTTCAAGAACTACGAGTTTGGGGAATGAATAAGAACGTTAATAGGAAGCCAAGATTTTGAAAAACGAATAAGGTCCATAGTAATCCTAGGTAAATATAGTATTCAGCCTAAAGATTAAATAGTTAGTATAGGGATTAAGAAGTAAGATAACTTCTAAGATCTAGCTGTAAGACGTAGAAAACAAGAAACTATGGATAAATTTAGGACAAGAATTATTGTATGGTAAGAGCAGAAACTAGACTAGAGATCTAGCATGTCAAACTATAGAAGGGATAGAGCACCTATACGAAGAATTATTAATAGGCCAAGTGCAGGGATACCTAGGGTAAAGTGGTTAGAAGAACTGGAATAAGAAGAGGATCTAAATATCCTAACTAGGTTTAAAGAAAGATATACTAAAGGATATTATAATATAGTGATAACAAGGTACTTTCTAATAGATAAACTATATATACTAAACCAGTTATACGGAAAGTGGTATAGGCAACAATATAATAATAAATAGGAAGATTTTTATATGTAGCTGGATGAAAAGGTAGTCCAAGACTAACCCATTATAGAAAAACGCATAAGTCACATTAAAGGAGCATTAATTATAATATTAAGGAACCTAGAAAAAGGATCTAGGGACTAGAGAAGTAAATAATAAATCTTAGTACCCATAGCAGAGATACTAGTAGTTAGGTTAACTAGGTATAGGTTTAAACTTAAGGATAAAGACGAGCTAAGAGTTAACCTAAAATATATAGCGTATTATACACTATCGTGGATAGCTTGTGTGGATGACATGTATAACATGCACAGAGCACTAAAAGATAAGAACCGGAAATACCTAGTAAGGATATATTGGGCACCAGAAGAAAAGCGGTTTAGGGACGCTAAGTATATATATAAATGGCACCCAGTAGAAGTATAAGGTTAGGGAGACTTAACACTTTAACCAGGAAGATTCCTTACGGAAGAATGCCTAGATAGATAATAGTGGTGGGAGTACCCAGAGAACACTTATCCATAGTATGTAGAGGAAAAGAAATAAACTAAGTATTGGCCTAGGTTAAACTAAGTACAAACAGGATCTAGCAGTTAATAGTTAGGAAAAGGGGAGGCGTACAGAATTAGAGGGAACTAGTGTTAGAGCCTTAAACCCTTAAAGGAATTTAAGGACGATACCTAAATTTATAAGTTAAGTGGCAGAATTAACAGTTTGAGGTATTAGTAAATAGTGGAGTAATAAGAAACCACATATTACTAAAGGTAGTAGAAAGGATGGGGTTACTATATAGATAAAAGGAACACCCATATCCACTTATAACGATTTTAGGAGATTAGATAGCCTACAGAGGAGGTATTATTAATCTTAAAATAGGACCTATTTAGTTAACTATTAATGGGAGACTAGCGAGAGTGTCTTTTAATATCCTACCGTTGGGACAGGACGAGGCGATACTAGGAATGCCTTAGTTATAGGAATACAATCTAAAGGTTAATTAGGTTATAGGTTAAGTCAATATTAAGGATACTTAATAACGCAGAGTGCGATAGTAAGCTAAGTTGGTATAATACCAAGTTAGAGCGACGTACGAAGAGACTAAGTGAGGCTTAAGTTATGTACCAAAGAGATACCACAAGTACGGTAAAAAGTTATGGTTACTAGAAAGTAAAAAGCTGTCAGAGCATGCAGTATAGGACTATAAAATAGAATTAGAAGAAGGAATAAGTCTAAAATTCTTTCCAATCTATAAGCTTACTAAAGTAGAGTTAGTAGCGCTTAAAGAGTTTGTCTAGGAGAACTTATGAAAGGGATATATTAGACCGTTATAGTCGTTAGCAGAATATCGAGTATTGTTTATCTTAAAGAAAAACGGAAAACTTAGGATGTGTATAGACTACAGACAGTTAAACAGTATTACTAGAAAGGATAGGTATCCTTTACCCTTAATTAGCGAAATCTAAGACAGGATAGGCAATGTGTAAATCTTTATAAAGATAGATCTAAGATGGGCGTACTATTAGATTAGAATTAAGGAAGGCAATAAATAGAAGGCAGCTTTTAGGTCAAAGGAAGGACTATATAAGCTATTAGTTATGTAGTTTAGGCTTATAAACGCACTAGCAATATTCTAGAAGCGAATTAATAGTGTATTAGGAGAACACCTTAATAAATTTATTATGGTATATCTTGACAATATTATTATCTACTTAATAAAGGAGGAAGAACATGGAGAACATATTAAATGGGTCTTAAAGAGACTATAAGAAGAATAGATACTAGTAGCAATTAAGAAATATGAGTTTTTTACAAGGAAGACCGATTTCGTAGGATTTATTATTAAACTAGGAAAAATTAGTATAGACCTAAAGAAAGTTGAAGCTATAGTAAGCTGGCAAGAACTAGAGAATATTACACAGTTGAGATCGTTTCTAGGGTTTTGCAACTACTATAGGAGGTTTATGGCATAGTGGTTAAAAAGTATTGAGCCGTTTACAAGGCTAACAAAGAAGGAGGAACCGTGGGTTTAGGGTAGTAAGTAGAAGAAGCTGTTCTAGGAACTTAAAGAGTTATTTACCTAAGAACCAGTCCTTAAGATCTATTAACTAAAGTTAGACACGGTTGTTAAGACAGATATATTAGACTTTGTACTAGGAGTATATTTGCTATAGAGGTACCAGGACGCATGGCATCCAGTAGCATACTATAGTTGGAAGATGACACCACTAGAGTTAAACTATAATATTTACAATAAAGAGTTGCTAGGCATAGTTGCAGTACTTAAGGAATAGAGAGCATTCTTACAAGGCATAGAGAAACTGTTTGTGGTTAAGACGGATTATAAGAACCTTATAGGATTCCTAACGACGAAGGAACTCAACCGAAGATAGGTTAGATGGGCGGAAATGCTTATAGAATACCATTTCGAAATTTAGCATACTAAGGGTACAGATAATGCACGAGCAGATACTCTAAGTAGAAAGGCTGAACTACAAAGTAATAAAAAGCCATTAGGAGCTTTATTGCGAAAGGATTAAGACGGATTAATTAGGTATAATTATCCAAAGATTATAGCAACTAAGGAAAGTTAGGTCTATAAATTACCAGAAGGTAATTAGATATAGAAGATCTAAGAAGTATAGGTAAAGGATCTAGACTTAGAGTAATACAAAAATAGAGAAGCAACGTATATGCCTAAGTCTATTATAGAAGAGTTTATTAAGGAATTCCACAAGGAAATAATATAAGGACATAATGGGTCTATAGGACTAGTGCTAAGACTTTAAAAGGAGTACGTTATTTAAGAAATCTAGGGACTAGCAAGATAAGTTATAAGGGAATATCTAAATTGCTAAAGGAATAAACCGACAAGGTATAAGCCGTACGGAGAGCTATAACCTGTTAAAGTACCAGAAAGACCATGGGAAGTTATATTATAGGACTTTATCGTTAAGTTACTAAAGTTAAAAGATCCTATTACGGGACAAGATTATAACGCAATTTTAGTAATAGTGGACAAGCTAATAAAGTAGGGGTACTTTATAGCGTGTACAGAAGAGATATTAGCAGAAGATGTTGCTAGAATCTATATAAAAGAAGTGTTCGCAAGACATAGAGCACTAGATAAGATTATATCAGACAAAAATCCAAGATTTATAGTAATATTTTAGGAAGTGTTTCTGGTAGAATAAGGAGTTCGCGTAGCAACCTCTATAGCGTATTATCTACAGACAGATAGATAAACGGAAAGACTAAACTAGACACTAGAACAGTATCTAAGACATTATATTAACTATGTATAGAACAATTGGGTATTGTTATTACTAGTTATATAGTTCGCATATAATGCAACACTATAAGAAGAAATGGGGACATTACCATTTAAGGCGAATTATGGGTATGAACTAAGAATATCGTTATCGCCACGTTAAGTAAAGAAGACGAGTAGTACAGCTAAGTAAAGAATGGAGACGTTAATGAATCTTTATATAAACCTTAAAGAAACAGCTAAACTAGTACAAGAATGAGTAAAAAGGTACTACAATGCTAAGAGATCTAAGGGACCAGATCTTAAGGAGGGAGATAAAGTGTGGCTACTATACAAAAATTTCAAGAGTTGATGACTAAGTAAGAAGTTGGACTATATTAGACTAGGACCTTTTAAAATTATAGAAAGAATTTTATTGGTTATATATAAGTTAAACTTACTAGCTAAAATAAAGATCTACCCTATATAATACGTTGCAATGCTAGAACTAGTATACAAAGCAGACATATACAGAGGACAGGAAGAGGATAAATAGTAAGTTTTAAAGATTATTAGTTATAAGGACGTAGATGATGAAATATGGTACAAAGTACAGTAGATAGGCTATAGTAAGACTACCTAGGAACTACTAAGCAACTTAGAGAATGCTATAGGAAAGGTACAGGAGTATTAGAAGAGAAAGGGTTAGGTAGTATTAATAAAAAAAGATCGCCAAAGAATAAGTTACCTAAGGGGGACCTAAGAGGAGCACCTGCCAAGCTACTCGGAGTTGTTTCCCTCTTAGTTAGAAGAGAGACCGTTTTTTTATTACTAAGTTCCTGCAGACCTTATTAAATAAGTTTTTACTCCTTAGAACGGACCTTCTCACAACCCTTTTTAAGACGAAGAAGACGTGTAGAGGTAGATAAGTACGCCTTATAAGCAGCATAAGTATGTTAAAGCTTAGCAAGGGAAGCTGAGAGCTTGTTATTAAGTTTTATAGTAGCAGATTAAACATAAGACCCTATAATAAGTTACTTAGGGAACTTGAAGACTATTAAGAGTTATAGGACGCGTATACTTAGTATTAGAAGCAGAACAAATATTATAGAATAATTGAATATTTGCTTTAGTGCACTCCGAATAAGAGAACGGTTGTTGGGTAGAAGGACTCGCTAGCATAATATAAACCAGCCCCTCTTTCGCACAACGAGAACACAGAAACGGCATTATCTTACCTAGTAATAGTATAGAGGAAACCGTACGCGTACAATAAAGGGTTAAAGAAGAAGAAGAAGCTTTAGGTATAATAAGTAAAGATATTAACTAAATTAATTAAACGGACATTATACCTCTAGTAGACGACTTAGAGATATTAGGAATCTTTAAGGACAAAGATAAAGAGGAGGGAGATAGTATTATAGACGCTTTAAGTACAGTGTTATGACTACTTAGAGAAGAGTTGGAGGAAGCTAGTTGGTTAATATAGGCACGGTCTAGGATAGATCCGGTAGAACTATATAATGAGGAATAGTAGCCGAGGTTATATAGTGTGATCTATATAATCTATATAATCTATGTGGTCTGTACAGAGTATATAGAGTATACATACTTTACAGAGCGAAGGGATTTCTTAGGCGTATGGTTGTGTATTTAAAGGACTATAGTTCTCTCTTTGTAGTGAATCTTAGAATATAATTGGAGTTAATCTATTGGGCAACCACTCCACCAGTTATGTTACGTTGTTGATTTGTTCTTACCTATATACCTAGCCTAATAACAGGACCTACCGTAGTTCCTACTACAAGGTTCTGTTATAAGCGGAGCCTTAATTATAACTAAAAAGCTCACCTTTAACCGCTTGTAGTGTTTAATAAGTATATCTATAGTATATAGCGTCTGGTTAATTGATGAGAAGTTGCCTTGGTTTATTATTATAACTTTGTAAAACGGCTTTAAGAAGGTATATGTCTCGTTAATAACATTCCAATCCTCTAGTAAGAGGCGGTTGTCTTTTACTTCCTTATACTAACTCTGATAGTATGTATTAATTACCGTTTGAACTTTTTTACTCTTAATAGCTTTAAGTATAGTATACCACGAGTTCCACCAAGTATTATTATCTAAAGGAATTAATTATCTAGCTAAGGTTTTGAACTCGTTCTAGCGAGCCTCTGACGCACAAATGTGTATAATAAGGTTGTGAACTCTACTAAGTGTACTAATCTCTCTCTAGCCTGTAGCCTTTGCTTTCTTTATCTTTTATATAAGCTTCTTATTAATCGCTAAGTTCTTATTAAGCTGAACTTGCCAAAGGGCTTCGTTAATCGCGTCTTTGTCTTTAACGTAGAGGAAGGCTTAGAGGGCAAGGTTAATAATATAGCCACTATATTAAATTTAGTGGTGAACTGGGTCCTAAAAAGGGAGCCCTTTTTCCTAAAGGGCTGTAGAAATAAAGCAACACATCTTATTGTTTAAGCCGTAATTATCGCTATAGATATAGCCAATATTACCTAAAACCCCGTAGCTCTTAGCAATATAAATAAAGGCGACGGCCTAGTCCTCACCACTATATAAGGGGAGCTCTGGTAGAGCAAGTAGAGCCTTCCGCAACTGCCTTGTTTCCGCTTTAATAAAATAGGCAATAATCGCTTGAAAGGAACGGTGGTTTAGCGACGTCCACATATTAACTAAGAAGTAGATTTTTAAGAGAGAGCTTTAAAGCTTTGCTTTAAGAATCTCGCGATATACTATATACGATTACTTAATTAACTTTGGTATAGTTGCTATTATATTAATTGCAACTTCCTTAGCAGTATAATTAACTGTTATAAGTAACGCGTGTAGCTCTAGCTAGGTAGCTGTATTGTGTGGTAGATTTTGTAGAGTGATAAGCTGTATAAGAGCTTTATTAAAGGCGTCGCGATTAATGGCGGCTTAAAGAGTTTGTTTTTCTTAAGCTTTGTAATTAACCTATCTAGAGGCTTATAAACTGTTTAGTATATTTAAGAGGCGCTCCTCTTGTAATTGCTTTGCTTAAATCTCTCCACCTTAAATCTCTATACCGTGCTTTTTGTCTAGGTGGGCGCGAATAGATGTTAACAAGGTAGAGTTCCATTCGCATATTAAACAGTACTATATTCAATTCTTGCCGTCATAAATAGCTTTATAAGGGAGAGGATTGCGGGCAAGCCGCCATGTAGAAGTAGCTAACTGGCGCCTTTTACAAGGCGACCTTAAGGTGGTTACATTTGGTGTAGAGTCGCTTGACGCGTTATCGCCGCTAAAGTAGGTAAATTGATTAGAATCAAGCTTAGAAATAGCAGAGGAGGATATATTATCGTCCTCAATTACGTCCGTAGATGAGGGAGGCATGGCGTTAATTAAAGGTAGAGTGTATCGGGGTTGGGCTCTGGGGATGTAAAAATTATTAAAATTAACGATGTTGTGCGCGATGACTTATAAGATCTAATTCAATGCTTAGTAATTTTTACTTTCTATAGGTTTACTTAATAAATTTTAAAGGCGTATGTATCGTAAGCAGGCCTAAGAGTCATTTACTAATACATCTTGCCTTATTTTTACCACCTTAACTCTAAAAATATTCAATATTCAATATCTTTTAGTATTGAACATATTATATTGATATTGACTTTGACGTTTAATATTCAATATTGAAAATTCAGTAATCAATATTCGATATTGATAAGAGCACTGGTCCCAGATTCATGCAAAACACCTCTATTCTATGGTGATGAAATATTCCATTTCTGAAGCTTAACCCATTTTGGACAATGCTGGTATTCTGCCCTAAAAAGCAATTCCATACCAGCCATCCGCCTTTTAGCTGTCATCCTGCTGGCAGATTTTGCTCAAGTGCGCAGTTTTTGACAAATGGTTTTACTAGTCCCGTAAACACTGGGGGGTCGTGTTATGCCCAGTAATCTATTTTAGGTGGATATTCGGGCAATATTTCTCATAAGGATTTCCTTGACACTATGGCACCAGCCGAATAGAGCTGCGGTGCTTGTCCACGGGCGCTAGTATGCGGCATAATTGGAGCCAGGAGCGGCAATTTCGACGCTCGGATGTTGTAACTTCAGTCATTCCCAAAACTGACTTTAACCAGTTGATGACAACGAGTCTGCTCTCGTCTTCTGGTGGGGGCTTTTCCATGATATATCCAGTAGCGACCACGTTCGACACCTCCGGTTTGGTTACGGGCCTTTTTACGAATCCTAGGAGACAATAGAGAAATTGGCACCCAGCGCTCAGTGAGAGCCATAAAATCCGCAAATTTTCTTCCCAAATCGGTGTGGTCAGGAATTTTTACAAATGGAGTTGAGGGAAGGGAGTCATCATGGCTGTTACGATCTGCAAAACCATGGAGGGCAACGTGCTGTTGGGCATAAATACCGAAGTACTCATCCTCGACCGGGCGGCAGTATATAGTAGCCGTCATTTTCAAAGTTGAGGTCTGCAGCTTCCTGCGCAGTCTATCATCCTTGACATGATCCAACGTGATTTCTGTGCCGAATATCTCGTCCAGGAGCTGAATTATTGGGTTGCTACTCTTGTCTATTCGTTTCAAGTGCTCGCCAGCGAAGGGCGTTGCGTGGTCCGGGGGTTTGGGCTCTAGTCGCTCGACATCGAGTACTGCTCGATTTTCGCGGTTGGTGCTAAAGTTTAGGAAAAATAGATAGGTTAAGCACGACCTCGCGAGTATTTCGTTGGTCACGGCAAGATTCAAGTGGTACCTCCTAACGTCAATTCGCTCATCCTCGTGCCTGAGAATTCGATCTGATGTGAGAAACTCTTTTATCGAGTAATGTGCTAGGAATATCTCATCTGTGTCGGGGTCCTTGCGGGCGAGTGAGCCACAGGCCTCCACCAATCGCTCAAGCTCGTTCACCACTGTGTCAAGATTGAGGAATTTCTGCCCCGACTCTATCGAGATTGCTTTTGCAAGTTCTCCTAATTCATTGGCCTAGAAGCTCCTGCGAGCCAGCGGAGGATTCTGACCATAAGCTGATATGATCTTTCATCGTTGTTGTTCATCTCTGCCCTTTCTAGAATCAAGGCATATGTATCATCGATGCTTCGAGGGGGACCGTCGAGTGCTTTCATGATTTGAGAATTGTTGAGCTGAGCGAAGATAAACTCGAGGTGGTGATTTGCGAGCAAAAACCAGATATAATTCCGTTAGGGCTGACTTAGGACGGTTTGTGTTGGGAAGGCTTACGTTCCGTCGGTTCTATTAACACTATTCGATATAGTGATACTTTCGTTTTCCTCTGGGAATCTCAGCCATCTCGGCCAGCCTTCAATGCGTTCCCTAACCCTATAACTCAATGTCACGGCGGCTTTTCTCCCTAACTACATCTACTTGAGTAATAGCGGGTCAATCTAGAGCCTAGAGGTAGCGTTCGTCAATCGATCTTGTGATTTGGATGGTATCCTAGAATGATTTAGGTAGGGATTGTAGGGAAATTTTCTCTAGCCGCTTGGCTAAGTTGGAGGTCGTTGTAGTCATCTTCGCTTTCTGAACAGTAGGAATAGCATCCTAACAATGGGATAATGCGGTATAAGGGCTGTAGGAGTCGTGTTGTCTAGATGTTTCTATCAAGCGTACCACGCACGCCCCTTTTGAGTCCCAACGTCTATGGGCCGAATAAGCGTATGCATGGAAACGTTCTCACAAGAGACATGATTATTAAGACAATTATCAATCCATAATCTAATGAGCTTAGAAGTCTCTTCTGATTCCGGACTCTAGCCAACCGGCCACCGCCGGCGCCGACCCTGGTTCTCTTCTGTAGAGTGGGTATCCCTGGAAGCGCTGTCCTTATCGATTGGTAAATGTTTCTTCTCAATGCTGGTGTTGAATGAAAGTGCAATTTGCAATTGTATCACCTTCAGACGGGCCGCCACTATCTCTCTCTTTGCTAAGGGCAGCTGCTCGGCCTCGTAGGCATCTTTTCTACTTCGGCTGAAATCGTCTTCTTCCGGAGTCTTCCACCAGGGCGTAGGTAATTTCAGATCAGTACTGTGGCTTAGCTCGAGCTCAACTACAAAGAGATCCTTGCTTCGTATTGCATCCCGCTCTTCCAAGCCTTTAATACCTATTCCTTGTCCCGGATACCTTGAGGTATTCTCAAGAATGACGGCTCCGAGACTTTGAAGAGACGATTCAATGTTGAACTTGGAACCCCTCTCCTCGATGCCCCACACAAAGATCCTGCATAGGCTACACCCGGCCTTCTGCGGATGATTTAAGGGAATTGAATGAAGAATAATGTGTATAGCAGAAGTGGGGTACCAGGCGCAGGCCCAACGAAACGGAGAAACACACAGGACATAAATACATGGCTGGTCCAGCGCATGTCTTCGGCCGTCTGGCGAGGTAGGTGGTAGGACGTTGATTAGGCTCAGGGATGTTGGAACTCGGCTCGGGCTTGCAGCGCCAGTCACAGCTCTCCACCGCTCACTCTTAACGAATGCGAAATTAACGAACGCGAAATCAGGTGCCTCACAATGAAGCAAAACTCTGAATTTGATGAGGGCTTCTCTTGATATTGAGTGAATTGGTAGTGTCCATTATGCGAACCTACTTGTACCTATCTTCTATTGCATTAGCAGACGATGCAGGGTACTTTCTTAGTGCTGTCATGAGTTCCAGGTGATCGTCATGGCTGGGATACTACTGCGTAACAAGGTTAACGGTGTGAGCGGCTAGCTGAAAGTATTCTGCCAAGCCTCCATGTTTCCCGATGCCAAAACACCTGACTCCGTGACACCACATTGTTGCCTGCGCTAAACGTGGTGATTAATATATTCAGTTGTTGACTCTCCATCGACCCTCCAGACACTCTACCCGTGTAAACAGTTGTGATGAGGATTTCTATTATGTTCTTGTCTGAAGATACCGAATATCAGTCAAAATCACTATGCCCTCGAAATCCGACGAGCAACCCAGGAGAAGTGGCCGGACCACCAGGGTTCCAGAGAGACTGATAGAGGCACCGGCTAACCCTACAAAGCGACGAAGGAGGCTTCCAAAGCCTGAAAAGAGAGAGAATCGACCTACATTATCAACCCTCGAACAGCTCCCACCTGAGATCCTCCAAGAGATTTGCATCCTTAGCAACAACCATTTCTTCCCGGGTACAAGCCCTGCGCTCACTTCAAAGCTCTCGTGCGAGTATATATACATGCACTTCTGCATCAACAGCTTCTTAAGATTTCCGTGGACTTACCCTCGGCGGTTAAATACAAAGTATCAGTCCTGGCTCTTCGCTCGCCGCTGGATGACCTGGCTGATGTTCCAGAAATACGTAAACCGAGCCTACCATGCTTATATAAAAGAGTGGTGTAACGCCAACATTTTAATAAAAATTTCGTGGGGGCGGCACATCCAGCTACCAATTATGCCACCAAAATTCAACCCATTAGACCACCTCTTCAAGAGCTACCCATATCTGGCCTATATAAGATGTCGGATACCTCCGAAGCTGCTCCACGCGCCTTTCACTCCGGAAAATATTGCGTTTTTGCGCTTCCTGGTCACATTGCGGAACATGCACTTCTCCACTTTGGGCAAGAAGGGTTATAACTATCGCTGGGCATGGAGAGAGGCCCTCCATCTTGGACATACGGAGATGGTGTCCCTACTGCTCTCTGAGCGGCTGCATTCGGTAGTTCGCCCGGGGCTCGAAGACCTGCAAAAGGTGATCAGGAAATCGCCTTGTCCAAAGGCCATTCTCAAACTGCTCATTACAAGGATGATACGTAGGCAAGCTTTTGGTATCCAGGATGCATATAGAAACACTTATATGTTCAATTATCCGTCCTTGGTGAAGTTCGTGGAGGACGTAGTGAGAAAAGATGGAGAGAACCGCGATTGGCTCTTAAATTGGTTAGCAAAGGCACAAGACTGGCAGAAAGCAGCGCCACTTTCGCCGACCATCGCGAGAGCCAAGTATCTGGAGAGGTTTGATCTTCTTGATGGAGGGAGTGAGGACCAGCCTGTTGCTGTTGCGCAGCTTGCAGGAAGCAAGAGGAAGCGGCATGGTTCGGATACACTAAGCCTCCAACTCTAAAGGCAGATTTGAAAGGCGGGTTCATATGGTGAATCTTGTGGCAATATGAATATGCCAAGGTGAGGGTTAGAAGATAATCTCATTGAGCAGCAAAACGCTCCGTCCTCCGGTTCTATGCGCTGATTCTATATCGAACTTAATATTCACCTACGCTTCTTTTTCTCCTCTACCAGGCTGTCTCCCCTAACCTTTCGTCCATTTGGAAGTATCCTCTCCGTTTTTCTAGCTTCCCATAGCAAAAACGGATATAGAAGATCAGCCACCAACCCAACTCCCCACAGAAAAACCGAAAAGGGGGACATGAAGTATTCATGCGCCTCCCTCCAGTGATACCAGCCCCAAGCGTAGTTTAAAACAAAGCCCAAAAATGACCCCAGCGTTCTCGCCGCCCTATAGCCATGGAAGCAATCAGCAATCAAACCCTCATCTCACCCATTGCCGCACATCATTCGTCACAGGCGCATAAATAAATAAAGGGCTTACCAGATCCCCCATCCCACGCCTCCCGAATGTCCCCTCACCATCAGCTGCGCCAAACTCGCAGTACTTAGATATGACTGACAGAACGCTACGCTCCAGTACCCTAGCTCTGTCGTATCAGGCCCCACCCGGCCCATATAGAACTTTCCCTCCCTCTTCCCCATATCATTATCAATCCACCACTTCGCAAACGTCCAATGGCCCACCAACGCTCCAGCAATTAATACCGTGAAAATCTTCCCCAAGTTGCGAGCAATGGCAGGGGAGTGTGACCACTCATGTTGGCCATATACAACAACGCAGTAGATTAGTCCAAGATCGAGGATCATCCATATAGTGAAGATGCTACGCTCGAGAGGCGTTTCTGCAACATAGAGCGCGAAGACTACTTCCCAGGCGAAGTTGAAGGCGAGCGCGAGAATGGGCATGCCATAGGAACGCGTGCGGAAGGAGGAGCGGACGAAAAGAATGTAGGTTATTGTCCAAAGAACTCCGCCGGCTTGGAGAAGGCTGTCAGACACGAGCTGGAAGTAGGCGGGGACGTAGGGGGGTGGGACATCGTTGGAGCCCATTACAGACAATGATTCAGTCTGAAGAATGGGAGGATCTTTGGAAGGTTAATGTTTGAGGAAGAACGTTAGTGATGGAGAAACATTAGGGGGCCTTATGGGCACAAGAGGCTTTGGCGCTTATATTGGTTCTGGGGTCGAAGAACTACATATTTTACTCTGCGCCTATACTGCTGTAAGCTGTTAAACGGTTTAAAGCCCATTGATGTGGATACTCGGTTTATCATGGGTACAATTGATGACTTCTCGAATGTGTGGCTTATTCTGGAGAGCTCTGAGAGACCCTGCCAAGCCACTAAAATATGCAAGGCCCAAGTCCCTGTCACTAGCCATCATGTCAACTTCAATATCGCGACATCGTATTCTCAGCTTCATTTATATCTGCTTCAGCCATCCGCATGGCCTCTTCGGACGAGGAAGAAGAGATCAGGCGAGCCATTGCCTTATCCCTTCAAGCAAATAGTGAACCAAATTCTCCAACTGCCCCAGCTACCACAGCTTTGGTGTCTATTCAGAAACGGAGTGAAGATGCAGATGTTAGCATCCTCAAGACGCTTAAAGCTGAGCAGCGGGTTTCAATGCAGCCTATTAAACGCTTGACACAGCAGCAGCACCAAACTCAGATAGGTATTTTTGGCCTCGATCGCAAGAGAATGGAACAAGAGCGTCTAGCAAGATCAAATCGAAAGAGACAGCGATCCATTTCTCCGCCCCCCCTTCGACAAGGTCAGGAGAGGCCAAAGAAGATGGTTGTGCGAGAAGTAATCGATCTTGAAGCCGATTCTGAACCATCGGCTTTACGGAATAGTACATTGAAATCACCATTGAATGATGCTTCTCGAAATATCTTTGAAAACGCCCAAGGAAAGACTACCCTGGTCCAACCGGACAGATTCACCTCTTTGGAATATCCTAAGGGAGCCGTCAAAAAGACCTGGGCTTTTGGGCACCCTAGAGAAAATGACATCAAGATAGAGGAGGTTCTCCAGAAAGATAAATTGAAGGTCGCGGTGCTTAGTGCTTTTGACTGGGACATAGACTGGGTTCTCAGCAAGCTCAATACACAGACGACCAAGATGATTTTCGTCATGCAGGCAAAGGGCAAGGAGGCTGCAAGTCATAAACCAAGGGATGTGGAATACGGATGAAAGCTAAATCTCGAATAGCAAGATCAATACCGCCAGGATGCGGCAGACATTACCAACCTTCGACTGTGCTTTCCTAACATGTCCGGCCAGATCAATTGCATGCACAGTAAATTGTAAGTTGATTGCATTTCATCCCTCTACCTTTTCCGGGGAACGATTGCTTCTTTTTTTCTGGCCCTCCTGGGCTGTTTATTTCTAGCTGCAAGTACCTTGGACACTTGTACAGAGCATGCTGGCCTTCTGTATCTTGCAAAATACTCATTTACGGCCTACGTCCAATCCCGAAAATTCGAAACCCAATGCTCTACAACCACCCACTAATAACTTCTAGAATGCTTTTGTTTCAACAGACACATCTACGAATCGTTGTTCCTAGCGCAAATCTTAACAAACACGATTGGGGGGAAACAGGAGTTATGGAAAATGTGAGTCGCTCGGAACCCTATTTTCAATCTAGCTAAGACAAGGTAGTCGGTATTTTTGATCGACTTACCACGACACCCGAATGATGAACACAGGTTGAGAGATGACCTAACATTCTTCGGGAAAGAGCTCATGCACTTTGTGGAGGCCAAAGGACTGGGACAAGAGGTGCAGACTGGTCTTCTGAAGTTTGATTTCTCGGAGACAAGTCATTTAGCATTCATCCATACAATGTAGGTGCCCTACTGATCAAGATATGATGTCCTCTTTCCTAAAAATATGCAGTGGCGGATCTCATTTTGGTGACGACTTAAAAAGAACCGGAATCCCCGGTTTAGGCAGAGCAGTACGGGCTCTCAACCTCGAATCAGATGTCGAACTAGAGGTTGACTTTACGGCTTCTTCTATTGGATCCCTAAATGACACGTTCCTCAAAAACCTATACCTTGCTGCAAAGGGAGAGCAACCCCAGAAGATAATATCCCGCAGCGTTCCGGAGAAACTACACAACAATTTTCGAATATATTTCCCGCTGCACCAAACTGTCTTAGCAAGTATTGGTGGTCCTCAAGTAAGTATCGTATTTGACAGTTCAATGAGTGTCGTGCAACTCTTAGCTTTCATTGCATACAACGAAGGATACCTACGACATACTGCAACTCTTGGCTGGGCAATTTCAATACTAGATTTACTGATACGCGGATTTCTAGTGTGCCGGTACAAACTGCTTACAAGCAGGCTACTACAATAACGCCAAATTTCCAAAGGATTGTATGCGCGACTACAAATCAACCAGAGTAGGGCTCCTTAGCCATAACAAGGTAATGGTCTCTAGAAAAACTCTTGGTGGTATTAATTTGACCATGGGTATAGATATTATTTGCTCGAGGTCACCACATCTCGAAGGAGACAAACCAGTCGATCCACGTTGCTTGGGCATATGTTGGAAGCGCGAACGTTTCTGAAAGCGCATGGGGAAAGCTCCTCACAGACAAAAGCAAGAAAACCGAGAAACTTAACTGTCGGAACTGGGAATGCGGAGTCTTAATCGGCATTCCTCCTGGGCACATTGATTTCTCCAGGACCCAAGAAGGGGAAACGCTGCCAATGGACGTCTTCAAGGGCTATGTCGATATACCCTTTCAGTTTCCGGGTGACGAGTACAGGTCAAAGAGACCCTGGTTTTTCATGGAGCGGGAATGAATTAGCTGCACCGGCAAAACTTTGATTTTCAGTAGTGTTGGGAGCATTACAAGGCATTTCGATGGGGTTTGGATAGCTGCACTAAAGGCAGCAAAATTACGACACAAATTTCTTATCAATTCAAGACTATTGCAGGCATACACGAAGCCATTGTATTAGAAGTATTATCGGTGAGTAATGATAGAACATTGTATAGATAGAAGTACTGTTGAAGCTTCGTACATCAAACGGTCGTCGGCCTATTTCCGGGGCAAATTCGGTAATTCGAATAACAATTTTAGTCCTGGCCTGGCTTACAGCTGTCAGTAATGTGGTGATAGATGCTGAAAGGCTCCAGAATAGGTATTGCGACTATCGCTGTGAAAAAGTTATAAAACAAGTTATAAAAACCTAGTTTCTCGCAACTTCCCGAATAGATGACGTGTGATGTTAAGTTAACCATGCGCCTATCATGGCACGGGACGACGGGCGGCGGAACCCTTGGAACGGCTAAGCCACTTTGTAGGGCTACTATGCATCTTTACGAAACACAACAAGAGTCTTACTCCACTGTTGTCGCTTCCTCCCATGAATTCTTGGGCCCTCGACGACTGCCTGTTTCAACAGCCGCCTCCTGGCTTTCATGGCTCATCCAAGCCTACCAGTAACCGTACCACACAGTATTCTAGCAACCTCTCCCGTTCGCACTCAACCAAGCCTTGCGCAACGCAGGGATATTCCCCTAAATCTCCTAGCTCTTATTATCTCATATGTGCGTACCTAATCTTCATGCATGAATACCCTTCTGCTCTGCAATTCCGCCCATTCTGAGCAATCGCTAACCCGAGTTTCTCCCAGGTCGATGATGTCGCAGATTTAGCCAGGCTCACGCGAACCTCGCGACTCCTGTATTATATGACCCTTCCGAAACTCTACGAAAACGTTACCCTCCATGCCTACGCGGAACTACGATATACCAATGGCAGGCCTGAAGGTTATGGCAGCGGGAGCCCCTTCTCCATGGGCCTCAACGCCCTAGTATCCAGGAATGTTGCCAACTACGTCCAAAGGTTCGGTCTAGTGGGGGAGTGGAGGGAGTCAGATATTGACGAGTATTCAAAAGGAAGGGTGCCGGATAACAGCATGATGTTGAACATAGCAATCCGCGCCGCGTTGGACAGAATGGAAAATCTCAAATCTTTCGGGTGAGATGGAGGGACCCCGGATCTCATCCTCATACCGTATACTAATACATGGAAGCTGGGAACTAAACACTAAACCCATGCAGACTATCTACCAAAGCCTGACTTCACGACCCTCTTTGGTATCCCTCACACTCCGCTTTCCTAGCAGACGCACCCCGCGACCCACCGTTATTATCCCTACTCTGCAGAATTTAAGGTCCCTCATAGTATACGACATCGATCCGCTCTGTTATCCAGATGATATATCCCTACTACTAGCCACATCTAGGGAGTTAGAAGATTTAAAGTTGCATTGGAGTCCTCGCATGCGCGACATTGGAGAAGAATCGGTGAGCATGATGACGTATTTCGGTCGTTGTCTCACCGCAAGACACACCATTCAGCTCAAACGTCTAGCCCTCTTCAATCTATACACGCGCAACAGTGGAGACTTCAATTCTTGCGTCGGCCACGAAGGGCTTAGAGAGGTTACACTGATTAATTGTGTGGGCTCTGGAGATCCGATGACAGTATTTCTGGACGAGACATGGCGTATGAATCAACCTAGCGATATCCCCAAAAAGTTAAAGATGATGCGAAGCGATACGCTCGATCGTGCTTATGTAAGCATGCTGGCACGCTTCGAAGGGCTAGAAAGGATCTATCTAGTCAACGCGAAACGGAATTCACGGTCTAAATCGAACAGTGTAGTGGCCACACCAGTAACACCATCACCATCTTCCTCATCATCTACCAATTGCCTACAGCAAGAGGTCATTAGCCTCGCATCAGATTACCTTGCAGCAATCCAATCGCATCATCGTACTGTGCGCCACCTGCTGCTTTCGGATCAGTGGATACTTAGCTGCGACGTAGTACAGCGATTATTACAGAACTGCCCGAAACTGGAGCAGTTAGGTGTGGCGATTGCTGTTCCTGAACTTTCATCCATACGCGAAATTATGCCTTTCGCTCCGCACCTCTTCGCCCTTAGAATCTTGGTTCAGCCCAGCTCGGAGCTTTGGGAGGAAATCGAGTCCATGGACGATGAAATGCACGCATTTGTTATAAGCCAGGAATTATGGAAACCAGAGTATAAGAACCTGAAGTGGCTAGGTATGGCTGATCTGGTCTTTGAACTGGGAACGGTTGTGAGTATGGGGAAGAAGCGCGCCAAACCTGATGGCGAACCACGACCGATGCGGATTGTGAAACAGGTTCCCCGGGAAATGGTCAAGGATATTGAAATATGGAGTATGGACTCGTTTGATATGTGGGCGTCTTGATGCGATATCTTGGGCTTGGCGTTTTTATCTTAGAGACGGAAATACCAAGACATGGCGTTACTGGAAAATATCCTGTATTATGGGACTGGATTGGGCTCCCACGACCAAAAGGGTCAAGCTTACTTACAATAATTGTCCGAAACATATCTCAAAATTTTTTTTGCTCTCCATTGCTAGACAATCTGGCGCTCGGACTCGGCACCGTCGATCGTGGCGAAGCCACTTCAGCCCCATCCGTTGACCTTGCATCATGCATTCTCGGAGAATTTTAGAACGTCATTCAGTGCAGGGAAAGCCCATCGAAAACCCGTTTGAGAGGAGATCTCACAAGGCTACGCCGTCCCGTCCGCCGGACGATTTTAAAAATCCACGCGATCCTACCATATGGTACGCCGTCCGAGGCTCTCCTGCCCATCGTGATCCCAGTTGCACATCCCGGCCCATGACAATCGTCAGGCGGGGCGCAGCGAATGGACTTAAATAGAAATGAACGGTGTCGGTGCATGAGATGGAAGGGGCCAGGAATTTACCTGTTTTTAATAGGGTTGGGTAATGTCTTGTGGCTTTGTAGTACATTTACTCCGCTCCGCTCGCTGTTTACCCAGAAGTGCTACAAGGACTCCACGATGAAGGTCACGAGTATCGTATGCGCGGCAGGGTTAGCTACCTGTATAGTGGCACAATCAAAGCAGGCCTGTGAGACCCCAGTTAATATTTTATCCCTGATTTGTTTTTACAGCCAGTGTTGATATCGCAGTGGTCCCCTTCATCTTCGACGCACTCCCCCTCGGTTCTATAAAACCGCGCGGATGGCTCCTCGACCAAATGCAGCTCATGGCCGCCGGCCTCGCAGGCCACGAGCACGACTTCTACCATTACGTTGCCAATTCCAGCTGGCTTGGCGGCGATCAAGAGTATAGCGAGCTGAACGAGGGCTTCCCGTACTGGTTCAACGGCTTGGTGCCTCTAGCTTATGTTGTAGGCGACGACCGTCTGAAAACTCAGGTCCAGGGTGCGGCCGACTACGTTCTGGGAGCTCAGGCTAGCGACGGCTGGTTGGGGCCGGAGAACGGCGCCGCGAGGAATTTCTGGGCCAGGTATCCGCTGTGTTTGGGCTTGATGCAGTTGGCGGAGGCGGATCCGGCGTATGAGGAGCGGGTTATTTCTGCGCTTTGGAAATTTACTGATCTTATGCATTCGATGCTGGCGGATAACTATACCGGATATCTATACCATGATGGCGATAAAGTGAGCCAAGATGACACTCAATGGTACGTACAAAATGACTTCGGATTTCCTCCCCGCGAACTAGGCCCTGATCTTGGTTTAGGGGAAGAGTTAGAGTCCAGGATATGATTATCACGTTGCAGTGGCTTTACGAGAAACATCCACCTCCTAATGCTTCTGTATTGCTGGATAATATGCAGTATCTCATTGACGGCTCTCTTAATTGGGATGAGTGGTATCAGGAAGGCATATATATCACGCAGGACTTGAACACCGTGCCAGTCAGCGAGACTACACCGCTATTTCCCTACGAACATGGAGTTAATGTTGGACAAGGTGGGATACTTTTTGTCTAGCCCCGCTGTCCTTTTTTAACTAAAGGGCAACGGTCATATTTAATATTTTTATCTTGCATGAGGGGTATATTTTATTAATAGTTGATTTTGGCAGGCCTTAAAGCACTAGCGGTATTCCGCCGCTTTACGCATAACGACTCTCTTCTTGAAATGACAAGAAATGCCGTCAATTGGACTTTTACATATCACGGAGCTGCATCTGGAGCCATCCTAGCCGATGAAAGGCTTGCTGGTCTCGCTCCATATTACGGGTAAGCCCCCTAGGTGCTCAGTGGAAAGAAATGAGTTGACAAATATCAGATCCGAAACTTGCACTTTGGTGGAGACTATGTACAGCTTGGGTTACTTATATCAAGCTGTTGGAGACAACGACTTCGCGGACAAGTGCGAACGAACTGCTTTTAATGCACTACCAGTGCAACTCACTCCAGATTGGTGGGCAAGGCAATATGGTAAGAAGATTCATATTTGACCATCAAGCTCGTCACTCATCTCATCGTAGTCTCCGAACCAAATCAACCGTACTCCGAGGATCTCTCCGACAAGCCATTCTGGAATGTAAACAACTGGGGCCAAACCTATGGTCTAGAAACCGACTATCCATGCTGCACTGTCAATCATCCCCAAGGGTATCCGAAGTTCCTCTCCGCATCTTACGTCAAAGTCGGCGATAATGGCCTCGCACACGTTTTGCTAAGCCCGGCGTCCGTATCATCGACTCTAAGCAGCGGGAATGTTACGGTGGACTGTACGACGAACTATCCCTTCGCTAACATCCTCTCCTACACCACCACATCAACCTCCTCTTTCGACTTCTACGTCCGTGTACCACAATGGGCGAACCTGACATCTTCCACCATCGCCACCGGAAACACCACCACACCACTCTCACCAGACCTACATACCGGCCTGCATAAGCTCTCCCTCAGCGCCGGCACCACCTCTGCCACACTCACCCTAAACACCGACATCGCCGTGGAATTGCGCGCCAACGACACCGTCGCCGTACACTACGGCGCCCTAATCTACGCCCTTTCCATCCCTTCTACCAACACCTCCACGCTCCCAAAAGCCTTCAACACGAACCAAGAATTCCCATCCTCTTACGCGCCGCCGCAGTCACGCGACTGGCAACTCACAAACACGTCCGCCTGGAACATCGCCATCGACCCGTCCACGCTAACGCTCAACACCGCGAACCAGTCAGCCGGCGCGCTGCCGAACCCGATTTGGGCGCCGGGAGCCCCACCGACGAGCATGAGTGTACGGGCGTGCGAGATCGCATGGGGGATCTATAAGGGCGTGCCGGGTGTGCCGCCGCCGAAGGCGGAGAGGAAGTGTCTCGGGGATGTATTTGAGGCGCGGTTGGAGCCGTTGGGGGCCGCGAAGCTGCATATGGTTGATTTGCCGTCAATTGATTTGTCGGGGGCGTGAGGGGCGGAGTTAGATCTGACATCTCATTACCCGGAATCGGCTCCAGCTGATTCATTTTCCGCAGCCTCACTATTCTTCCCTAGAATATACAAACTCTTCGCCTTCCAACTACCATAAACCTTTATACTGTTTCCGTGACGCTGCTAGTTCATGGTAGTGCCTGGGATCGTCGAATATAGTTATTCGCAGGTGTGAGACTTCTGCGAGTAGCGCTGACGGGCGTGCAAGCAAGTGCCGGTTACTTGACGGCAAGGTAAATTATTTCACGTTTCTTCACACGCAGCTCAAAGCCAGATACTAGCAATCCAATATTGCATCCACCATAAGCATCATTAACATTGACCGGCCGAGATTCGATCTCAGAGGAGAAGCGTTAGGTGGTGTGGAGTCCAGAGCCCTTGCAAAAAGTCCGTAGAGGTTGCACGATTTTCCAAAAGAGCTATTTCTTCGAGCATGAAACGACACAATGCACATCGACGCTGTCGTTCACTGCTTTCTAGTTGAACCCCTTATCCCAAGTAACAGGATCCTTACTCCCGCTCTCTAAAAGTTCGGTATTAATCCCCATACAAATTACAGGCTCACGCTGGCCCATATTTTCCTGGGGTAATGGATAGCCCCTGTTGAGGACTAGCGAAACAGACTCAGAGTCTGTTACTTCTAGTGATTTCTGCTATGCTTGTCGGAAGCTAGAGCTTATGCTAAGTCGTCGATTTCTGAGTCCTTATTATTGTGAAGTGGAGATGACTGTGCATGTATCGAAAGAGACAGGGAGGTGCAGCTTGGGTTCGTGAAATATTAAATAAATGATGGTCAGAGAGGATGTTCAATTTGACGACATGTTAGAAGTAGAGCCAACGGCGTTTTCTTTCTGAGAAGGTTTAGGCGGATATGTTTGTGAAATATTAATGGCTTAGCCGGAAATACGTGTAAAGTCCCTTAATCTGTCTTCTGAAGCAACCAATTGCAGACAAGCAGAATACCTCGAAGCATTGAGCAAGCCAAACGAGGTTTAGTTCGACATTAAGAAAAGTGAAATCTGCCTGCTGGTATGGCTCCAAGTCTTGACGGCACTGACATGACCCGTACGCATAGTAGCAAACAGCTGCAAAAACCCAGTGGTATGCATTCAGAAGCCACCTTCAGTTTCCCCGTACCCTATGCCATTACCTTTGCTGGACTTCAGTACCGCCTCCCAACCTCCACACCTACTCCGTCATCTAGCCCTCCGCCCATGCCCCTTGCCGTAGGGGTCGCTTTGCCAGCCCCAATCCCGTTTTCCATCTCCCCTTTATACTCCCACCCTCCGTCCTGCATAAAGAAATCCACCTCATCAATGATATCCCACACTACGTCCTCAGCAATCTGTTCTTTGTACCTTTCCCCTATTGCCCGCAATTTCCTGCCCTCAGGCACTGTCGCCGTGGCATCATTCCCAACCATTTCGACGTCATTTGAAGGATTTGATGCATCCTCGGGCGGACACCAGAAGTCAGGCCCGAAGTTCACTTGCGCAACTCCGCTGCAAAATGCCGCAACGGCAGGAAAGTATCCCACCTGACTGTCATCGAAGCCTACCCTAGCTCCGGCCTGCGCAGACGGCGCGCTGGCAGGCGGAAGGAAGGCTAAAAGATTCTCAAATGCTATACCGATTTCTTTCCCGTTCTTGTAGACCTTTATTGAGGAGTGGGGAAGCGAGCGAAGTGAAGCTTCTTCGTGATTTGGGGATGGGGTGATTTTGGGGGTAGGACCTCGGTCTGAGTACGATTCCATGGGTTTGGTCGCTACATACTCGAGTTGTTCAAAATAGAAATTTCCTTTGTATGGAACTGGTATTCGGTCCCGAATAATGTCAATTGGTTTTTCCATATTGAGCGGATCTTTTGACCCTGAGGGAGGGGCCGAGTCAAAGCCATCGCCGATGTCTACAGCCGGGTTATATATCCCCTCGACAACTTTGCGATGCAGAGATATGGACGGGAGCTGGATCTCTAGCCCTATGACATCCCCTTCGCGGATATCCATGTCCGTGATGTACTCCACAGGAGACGGCTTCCCGTGGGGGGGCCGACTTTTCGCATGCTTGCTCTTCGCGCCCTTGGGAAGTGGCTTGTAGATCTTAGATGCCCGCGAGCGATGCATCGTCTCAAATCTTAAATCTGTGATTGCATAGCTGTACCCATCAAATCCAACCGGCGCATCTAGCGGCGCCTCTCTCCTTGCCCAGCCCATGCGAACGTGTGGTTGCGCGCTCCGCTGCCCGGTTTCTGTAAACGTAGGCATTGCAGGTCCATCTTTGGGGATACCCCGCAAGATCTTAACTTCGTAGTAGAGTCTACCCTCGCGTGCAACGACATTGCCGCGGCCCATGCGCCAGCCTTTCTCGTTGGTGATTATTGAAGCGCTGTCGTCGAAGTGAAACCATTTGTCGCAGTCTTCATGGCTCATGCGAGGGCCGAAGGGACGAGAGTCAGATTGGCGATAGAATTGTTTGTGACGGAAGTGTGGGTCAGCGACGCAGTGGGTGTAGCGGTAGCCCTTTTTGTTCCATGCACTGAGTCGAGACGTTAGCTTGGCTGTGGTAATAAAGAACATTCGGGGACGAACTGATCAACAGGCTTCTTGAGCTCTACTTCCCCGTCTGGGGTGAAGATTGGATTCGGCTCGTGGGAGGCGAAGATGCCATCCTTGGGTGCTTCATAATCGGGGAGTTTGGGTTCTGGAATGCTAAATCGCATAGGCGACGGCGCCGAGGGCCGTTCTTGTTTGCCCTTGGGATTTGGAGTATTGCTTCTAGTATTTGCTGAGGCTTCGCGCTTTTTCAGAGTATCTCTCTTTTCCCGTTGCTCGCGTGGTGGGGCCCGAGCGGGACGTGATCGCACTGCTGGGTCAGGATTGGGGTTGAGTGGGGAGGAGACCGCAGGCGCATGGTCTTCTTCTAGAGGGCGACGAAGGGGCGGAGCTAAGCTGGGGGTGTTACTCCGTGAGTGGGGTTGTAATTCGGCCATAAATGCTGCTGTTTCTCACTACGGCGGCTGGATTATTGATTAAAGCTTTAGGTACGAGCGGTGAAGCAGAATTCTGCCGTTCGCGAAAAGCTTCCGCCCACAACTTTTGATGTTCCTCTTCCGCACCACCAACGACCCCTCCTTATCAAGAAATATACGAAATTACCCATAATGCCGAAGACACCAACATCTCCCGACGCCCGCCAAGCGCGACGACATAACCCTCTCACTGAAGAATACGTACCGTCACACCCATTCAAGCAGAAATCGGCAAAGAGGAAGAAGCTGTCCAAGGAAGATAGAGACGAGGAGCACTTCATCGGCTCGAAGGCGTCTCGAAAGATTTTAAGAATTGGACAAGAACTAGCGGATGAAGATCAGGAGGAGGCAAATGCTCGACGAAACGCACAAAGACCACTAGTGAACCCCGCTTTCGCGTTCGATTCGAGGTTTGGAGAGGATGAGGTTGAAGAGAACGAGTTGGGAGAGTACGATGATGATGAGGCTTGGGGGGATGAAGAGGAGATAGTCGAGGAGGTAGTCAGTCTATCTATATCTACATATTCCGAACAGCCGACTTATACGTTCTTTACAGGAAATTGATCCTAGCGACCTTGATACGTTCAATCGCTTCGTACCGACAAACGACAACCCAATAGTATGGCCCGGAGAAGAGGCGGAAACCTCTGGGCCTGGTACAAATCTTGCCGACCTCATACTACAAAAGATAGCGGTGCACGAGGCGGCAGGGCAGACGGCACAGCCACAGATACACGGCCCAGGCGCACCCGATGACGCCGTTGAGATTCCCGCAAAAGTGGTGGAAGTATACTCAAAGTACATCTTCCTAGGCTACTCTCTCTACCCGATCTATTCACACAAATTGATCATGTTAAAATCCCCATACATACTAATCCTTCCTAGAATCGGCCTCATCCTCTCTCGCCACAAATCCGGCAAACTCCCGAAACCCTTTAAAATTCTCCCTACTATACCCACCTGGGAAACCCTACTCGCTCTCACTCGCCCTGATTCCTGGACTCCGAACGCCGTCTATGCCGCAACGCGTCTCTTCATATCCTCCACCCCGGCTACAGCCCAGCAATTCCTCACATCTATCCTACTCCCCGCAGTACAAGACGACATCCGCGATACCCACAAACTAAATGTTCACCTCTACGCTGCGCTGAAGAAAGCGCTCTACAAACCTTCAGCTTTCTTCAAAGGCATCGTTTTCCCCATGCTCGGCTCCGGAACATGCACGCAGCGGGAAGCCCACATCGTAGCCTCTGTCGTTGCGCGCGTCTCGGTTCCCGTCCTACACTCCGCAGCAGCGCTGCACAGACTCTGCGAAATGGCCGCTGAGCAGATGAGCTCAGATCCCGAGGCTGCCGGTCCGGTCAACATTTTCATCCGGGTGTTACTGGAGAAGAAGTATGCGTTGCCATATAAAGTCATTGATGCGCTCGTTTTCCATTTCCTACGTTTCCGTGCAGTCGACGCGCCAATTCCTAGGAATAACTCTACCGTCGATGCGATGGCAGTTGACTCTGAATCCGGAGCAGGAGGGATAGCGGGAGCGGGAAAACTGCCTGTGATATGGCATCAATGTCTCTTGGCCTTCGCCCAAAGGTACAGAAATGACATCACCGAGGACCAGCGAGAGGCGCTGTTGGATTTATTATTGCTTAGGGGACATAAGGCCATTGGCCCAGAAGTTAGGAGAGAACTGCTTGAGGGTAGGGGTAGAGGAGTGGTGGTGGAGCTAGAAGCTGCACTAGGTGGAGATGATACTATGATGGCTGTGGATACTTAATGAGACGTTTATGAAAAGAGCGCTATGGGAGATGTGATATGACATGCCATGGGTTGACAGTCTTGGAAGGTTGTATGAGGGTCGGTCTACGGCGTTTCAGGGTGAGTTCTGCATTCTGTGCACATCGAGAACAAGAGCACTTCGAATCAGTTCTGGGAGAGCTAAAGACGTGCTTTTGCTCAGTCACCAGGAGAGAATTGAATCATAAACAAGGTTCTTTCCTTATTTTCAATTCGGAAAGACAGTACAGAACCCTTTACTCGCTCATCTTGTCCGGTCTACCACCACACACCATTGATCAATCCCGGCTTCCATCTTACTTATTCAGACGTGATTTCTACCTTATTTTTGTCTATGATCCTATCAGTTTCCATTCGAAGACTAGTGTTCCATCTTTTCGCATTCATCTCGGCGCACGAATTGCGGTACTTACAAAAAGCAACATAGCCCTCAATGTTCTTCGCCTTATCCTTCGGAGCTGGGTAATACCACGCCGCATCCTTCAACTCCTTTCCATCAACCGAGATGGTATAGTATGAAGCAGTGCCCTTCCACGGACAAGCGCTGGTAGTCGAGGTCGGTTTGAAGTAGGATTCAGTGATTGAGCTGCGTCAGCTTCAGCTAGCATCACATAGCTTCTGGACTTGGGCCGGAATGGTAAATGGAGAGGGGGGCTTACGAGGGCGGGAACTTTGAGAGATGACGTTAGCACATTCAACGTCATATCGAATGGACAAAGGTTAGGAAGCACGCTGGGAGTTCCGGAACGGTGACCCACGTAGATATTTCCTTCGACAACCTCGTAGTTGTCTGTGTCGGCGATCGTAACCCCATCGACTTTTGCGGTTGCGTGAGGCATGCCTACTATTGTTGTTTTGTTTAAGGTCCTGTAGATGGAATTGAATGCAGTGACTCGAGGTTGATGGGCTCGGAGATGAGTCAGTGAAAGGAATGAGCTTCGCATAAAGTGCTTAGGTCATGTGAATTAAGGCGCGAAGGACAAAGGGAATCCGATAGCCGCATTTAGTGATGCTGACATACTCTGAAGCTCCAGCGAAGCTTGCGTGCTCCCGGTACCCCGCAATGTTACATAGAGCTAGTTCCGAGGGTTATCGATAAGCTGAGGTGGGGCGTTTATTAAGCCTCCCGCTTCTCAGAGGTAATTCGTCCTATATCTCCATCAATTGCATTACCATCCTATTCTAATCTAAAGGAAGAAGCCCCTCATTGGTGTTGACAACCTCGGGGTTTAGGTGATGAAACATTACATGATTACTGATACGGCATCAATCCTTTGGGCTAACAGGGATGAACTGTAGGGAACGGCATCTTTTTGGTTGCCGAAATATGATATTGTTGTTTAGCAGGTCCTGTCAGAATGCCCAAGGAAGACCATATTTGCGTAGATGGCCTAATAATTTGAGATGCCGTGAAAACGTATCCGAGGGATCAGTAAACAGTGGCTGCCGGGTACTTTCGGAGCTGGGCTAAGAGACGAGCCACTGCAAACAACAACTTGACCAGGGACTCTTGTATAAAAAAGCGAATCTGCGATCAACACTATATTCTCCATAACTTCAGATCAAGCGAATTAACGGAGCTTTTCCATTATCAAAGATTCAACATGGCTCTAATAACCGTTCTCGTCATCGGTGGCGCAGGAGCTCAAGGCGTCCCAATTGTGAAAGGTCAGTCTTTTATACATAATCTATGAGAAGCTACGAAAGCTAATAATTGTACTAGCTCTTTCAAATGACGGTAAATACTCCATTCGCGTCTTGACCAGGAATGCGGAATCCCCGACTGCAAAGGAGCTCCTTGAATTGCCGAATGTCAGCATAGCCATCGGTGACAGCCAAAACGAATCAGATCTTCGAGCCGCATTCAAAGATGTAGACATGACATTTGTCAATATCAACAGCTTCGCCCTTGGCATACGAGCTGAGATGTACTGGGGCACCCGCATATTCGAGATCGCCATCGAGAGCGGAGTCCAGCACTACGTCTGGTCGGCGTTAGAACCCGCTCTAAAATTGTCTGGATACAACGAGGACTTCCGCGTCGCTCATTATGAAGGTAAATCTAGAGTAACCGAATGGATGTCTGCACAACCACAAACTCCCATGAAGTGGTCCGTCATTACTACCGGCCCGTACATCGAGATGCTGTTCGAGTTATTGCGGCCCGTCAAGGCGGAAGATGGCACCGTGGTCTTTGAGCTCCCGCTGGACAACGGTGCTGTGCCTTTCATCCACCTTGACGACATTGGGCTCTACGTGCGCTGGATTCTGAACAACCCTTCCGATTCCGCCGGCTTGAACCTGAAAGTCTCTACCGCGCACGTCACCGGTAATGAACTGGCCTCAGCCTTCACGTCCTTTACAGGCAAGCCTGCGCGCTACTACTCACTGCCGCTTGATGAATGGCATCTAAAGCATCCAGTAGGCCCGCCCGGCTACAAATTGGGCTCTGAATACGAAGGTCCTGACGACCCGACTCTGTTGACGGTCGAAAAGAGCTTTAGCAACTGGTGGAGGCTTTATCAGCATTCTGCTGGGAACATAGGGCTGATCAAAACCGATTATGAGTTACTCAATCGGATTTTGCCGGAAAGAGTCAAGAGTGTGGGTGATTGGATGGAGAAAGTAGGATATACGGGAGAGAGGGTCAATGTCGTGAAGAATTACAGGGGACACTAAAGAGGGTCTTCTCTAGCAGATGTAGCAACAGGAAGAAAATAATTTACTTACTTCTGGGATTAAATAAAGAACTGTACCGTTCAGGCATAGACCAATTTGCAGAGTGCCGGAGTAAGCCCGCGCATTCCCCACCACTGTCAAAACAATACACCCCCTATGGACCCACTAATATAGCTCTATATTTTACAAATAGAGGCCTATATTTTAGCTCTAGCATTGAGCTATAAAATGAGCCCTTATTTATATAAATTGGACTAATCTTGGTGGAATTATATAGGGTGCTTTATAAAGGCTGTAATTTTTAAATTGAGGCTCTGCGCTGACTAATCCGATACTTTGCCCTAAAAATAAGCACCCCCCATAGCTCTACTAAAATAGCCCTATATTATATAAGTAGGGGCTCATTTTGTAGCCCTATAATTAGGCTATAAAATAGACCTCTATTTATAAAATATAGAGCCATATTAGTGGAGTTATAGGGGGTGTATTGTTTTGACAGTGGCGGGGAATGCGCGGGCTTACTCCGGCGCGAGTTCACGATATTTCGGCAAGAACAGTATCCGGTCCAGGCTGGTTTTGGATAAATCTTATCGCGATAAGTCTTGGCATACCCCAAATAAATTTTTAGTCACCTTCTTCTTTATTATTGTATAAAATATGGCTTTAGAGGTGAAATCAGAAGCTCTTAACTCTATTAATACTTCTAAATCGAAAACAAGAGGTTGCTCAGCTTTTTTAATATAGGAGTATACCCTATGAAATAAAAAGGCTTATCTTTTACTCTATTATAAACACTATACATAGTTATACGCTATATAGTTAACTTTTAACTTCTAAAACCACTTGGCGTTAAAGTATAGTATTATAGTTAAGCCTAAAACTAGTTATATAAAAGAAGTAATACAGGATTAATTAAAAGATCTTTATCTTAAAATATTGTCTTAAAATAAAGTAGAAGAGCTAGATTTAGAAGTGCTCCAAGCGGTTTTAAATAAGGAAGTTATTAATAAAGCCCTTACTATATTAATTATTATATAAAACTTATTATTTTAGATAACGTAGGTGATAGGGTTATGACGGTCGGCATAGTTATGACGGTCTGCTACTACCGCCTTCCTCCTTGGGCTTACGGTTTGGAACATCAAAATACTGCCCCAGAGCTCCGTGCAAAGCTCCATGCACGTCTCCCCCTGAGCTTCGTTCGGCAGAGGTCTCGCAAAGCTCCACGGCTACAGGCAGACGCAGAGCTTGCAACTCCATTAGGGCCTCCACAACGGCTTACAGAGGCGTGCAAGATAGATATATCGCATAACGTAGGTAATAAGGTTACGACGGTCGGCATAGTTATAACGGTTCCTCTATGCGTAGTTTTGATTTTCCAAACCGTTATAACTATGCCGACCGTCATAACCCTATATCCTTCTATAGTTAATTAATTCTAAAGTAGATAGCTATATAACTATAGCCTATTTAAAAGTTAATAAAAAGATTTATATAACTTATAGCTATTATAAAAGAGGCTATAGTCTATATTTATAAGCATTTATCTCTCCGTTAATATCTAGACCTTTCTAAATAATTACCTTCTCCTTATAATTTATGGCCATTTTATTAATAGCTAAGGAAAGCTTATAAACGCTCTTCCTAGCCTTTATATAGTAGCCTCTTATAGTAGGGACAAGTAATAGAATACTCTTCTTTAAGTACTTATAGACTACGGGTGTCACGGATTCCGGCTATAGCACCGCCAAGGGCTCGCCATAGGCGAGCCTTGGCACCCACAGTATATACCTAGAGCCACGGTGCCTACGCACCTCTTGTACCTTTATGCAACATCCTATCGTGTACCTAGTCAATACTACGACTTCTTAGAGCCTTCTTGACCTCGTTTTGTGACAACGGGATTACGTAAAAGCTAGGTGCATTATATCTAATAACTATACTATAAATAATAAGCTCTATTATATAATAAGCAACTAGCTTTTCTAGGAAAAAGGAATTAAATAAATTGCCATATACTAACGGATTTGCTATTAGGGTTATATTATAAACCTTACTATATAGGCTTTTCTTTTTAAAAACCTAATTAGTTTTAATAATATTAAGTCGTATAAAGAAGGAAAGAAGTTAGATCTAAAAGAGAAAAAAGAGAAAAGTAATATATTTTAGAAGCTTAGCGCACTTAAAAAGCTTTATAATATTACTATGCATACCTATAGCTTAGCTAGTTATATAAGGGACTTTAAAAGTCTTATAAGGAGAAGAATTCCACTAAATAATTATATAAGGTGGAATAGCTAGTATCTTATACTTAGTATAATAATTTAAAAAAAAGTTTGCCACTAATACAAGAGGTATTTACGTAGTAAATAAAAAAAGAACATGGACTAACTAGCTAAGGCCTTTAGCAGCCTAAAACTCCATTATAGACCTAACGCCTAACAGTTGGATAACTGGGTTTGTGAAATGGATAACTTCTTTAAGATGTTAATAATATAAGACGATACTAAAGAGCGTACTTAATGGATTATTAGTAAGATTAAAGACCAATCCCTAAACTAGATTGCACTTAATTAGCTTAATAAAGAGCAGATTACTATATAGCCGTAGCTGCAAACCTTCCTAAAGAAATAGACTTAAGATCCGCATGTTATATAATACGATAATATAGAACTATTCTAGAATGGGATATAGCTTAACCGCCACAATTTCCGCCAGTTTATAAACTTTGTGGAAACTTATGCTTAATTAATAGATCTAGAGCCCTTTAAAAATAAGAATGGTAGCATCTATAAAAAGGAGAAGATTAGATTTATTTAGGCTAGAATTAAGCTAGCAATTTATAACAAAATAAAGCGCGTGGGAGCCCTATTGCGGATTACTATATATACAGATTTCAAACAAGCGGTTCTAAATGCTAAAGATACGGTAAGGAACCAGACCTCTTCTAGTAAGAAGCTAGGGGGTAACTAGAAGCGTGGGTACTTTAGTAGTAACGTAGGGCAGACCTAAGCTCTAAAGAAGCCGTTCTTAAAGAGAAATCTGGAATGGTTAAAGTTAGGGATCTTAAGTAATGGGAAAGACTTCTAGGGCTAATCTAATACCCGTCTGGCATCCTTAAGGGAACATTCTAAAAAGTTAAGAGAAAACTTCTCTAAAGGAAAACCTAATTAGAAAAATAAGCAGGGTGATAACTGCACTAATAATCCAAAAAAAGAAAAGCCTTAGTTGTAGACCTTTCCCAGCTGCAACTAGGGCAAGACACAGAAGGAGAGACTCTCTGTATTACTGTTAAGCTGGAAATGGTACTCCCTATGGGCGAGGTATATTAGTTCCAAGCACTATATAACAGCGGCGCCGAAATTAATCTTATACAATATAATTTGGTAAAAGAGTATAAGCTTATCCTATTACTAAGATAGTGGAAACTTATTGCAGGGTTTCTGGATAAGTATTAGATTAAACTATACAGTGCCTATAAGCTTACGGTGTTAGTGGCCAATATGTATAACTATACTAAGGTGGTTAGCCCGCAACCCTTTTAGGCGGCTAACTTTGTAGGTTATAACCTTATTTTTAGATATCCTTAGCTCGCAGAAGCGGATCCTAAGATATACTTTAAAATAGGAGCCTTTAAATAGTGGAATAATAAAGAATTAGAAGGGTTTATTTTACTAATAAGCTTAAAAGATATCCTAGAGGATATAGCTTTAGGAGAAAGAGTATACACTCTATACCTAAAGGAGTATTGGATCTAACCCCTATTCTATAGCAAGATAGGTATAGAGCCTAGTATAGGCGATAACCCTTCTGCAATAGATACCCTATAGGGAACTGCTAGATAGGCCGCGGAGATATTATAGGGAGGCGGCAATCTTAAAGATCCCATAAGATACTTCTACCGCTATAGGTTACTTTAGCTTAAGCAATATATAGAGAATATACTACAGCACCTTACACGCTGCGTTAAAGAATTCCCTACCCTCCACTGGCTGCTGTATAAGACTATTTAACGTATAGTGGCAACTATGTATAAACAGCCACTATAGCGCGCGACGCTGTCTATAAGCATTTTAAGGGAGCTCTGGGACCTACCTAATAATAATATAGAGGATAAGCATGACCCCAATCTGTTAAATATCCTGGTAGGCCTAAGGAACTTACTAAGGATATTTTTAGGCAGGTGAGCTAAAGTCCTTCTATAGAGCTTGGAGTATAATTATGCAATTAATCTAGAAGAAGGCAAGTAACCGCTAAACCTTCCTATCTATAACCTCTCTTATAAAGAGCTTAAGATCCTATAGGAGTACCTTAATGGCTTACTAGAAAAGGGATGGATCTAGCCTAGTAAGTTACTAGTAGGCGCGCTAATCCTCTTTGTCCCAAAACTAGATGGTACTATAAGGCTATATATAAACTATCGTGGTCTTAATAAGATTATAATTAAGAACTGTTACCTACTACTACTAGTTAGTAAAATGCTAAATCAACTATCTAGGGTAAAGATCTTTATAAAGCTGGATTTATAAGACGCCTATTATAGGCTCCGTATTAAAGAAGGGGATAAGTGGAAGACCGCTTTTAAAACCTAATATGGCCACTTTAAGTATCTGGTAATGCCCTTTAGGCTAGCTAATGCGCCTGTGATATTCTAATTATATATTTATAGAGCCTTAGGGGGATTAGTTGACCGCATATATATTATCTATTTAGATAATATTCTAATATACTTAGAAGATAAGGATTAGTATAAGCAATATATCCGCAAAGTACTAGAATATTTAGATAATTAGGGCCTCTACGCCAAGGCGTTAAAGTATATCTTTAACACTAAGTAGGTTGAGTTCCTGGGGTATATTATAACGCCTATAGGTATAGTTATGGACCTAGTACAGGTACAGATAATCTAAGAATGGCCAGAGCTAGAGAGCTACTAGGATATTTAAGTGTTTTTAGGCTTTGCCAATTTCTACAAGCGCTTTATTTATAACTACTTAGACGTCACCCAACACCTGTTTAACTATATTACTAAAGCTTCCTAAGACCTAACCTAGGAGGCAAAAAGCTTAAAGGTAGGAAGGAAGAAAACTACAAAGGGACTAACTAAATGGTATAAACTATGGATATAGCCTGGAAAAGTATAGAAAGCCTTTTAAAAACTACATATAAAGTTTACAGAAGCTCTACTATTGTGGCATTTTAACCCAAATTAGCCACTAATAATAGTTACTAATGTATTAAATTTTGCCCTTGCTGGTATCCTACTGTAACCTAATAGGCATCTAGATGCTACTTAGCTCTACTAGAGACTGGTAGTATTCTATAGCAGAAAATTCTAGGGACCTAAAGTTAGGTATTATACCCACAATAAGAAACTGCTGGCTATAGTTAACTGCTTTAAACAGTGGCAATACTACCTTAAGTACGCAAGCCATACCACTTGTATACTCTCAGATTATTATAATCTACGCTACTTTATAACTATAAAGGAGCTTATACCTTAATAAGCTAGATAGGCAGAGGAGCTTACGCGATTTAACTTTAAGATTAAATATAAGCTAGGGGAAAATAACCCTGCTAACGGACTGTTATAATGGCCAGACTATGCCAAAGGCTTTAAAATGGGAGAAGGAAAATAGATAATAGATATCTTACTCCCTATATTGCAGAACAAGCTCTAGGTATAGAATACTTAAGCACCTATAGCTCTAAGTACTAAGTCTTAGGCGGTGCAAACCCTATTAGCTTTTACTAATGTTCCAGCTAGTACCTAGTCTGTGGCTAATAAGGGTCCAAAGATACCTAGATAGGACGTCCTTAATATAAGTACAGAACCTGGTAATATACCACCCTTAATTACTAAGCTATCCCCTTAAACTAAAAGTAAAGCTATAAAGTAATTGGAACCTAGAGCCCTATAAAGACCAAAGGACTTTAACCTTGTAGCGGCCTTTCTAATGTATATACACCAAAGAGTTGTAAGATCTATGGTATTATTTAATTATATACTTGGAGCAGTATAAGATAAAACAGCTTTTACCTAAAAACTATCTGAAAGGTTAACAGATCTCATCTATAAGGTGCAACGGAGGGACGCCTTCTATGCTATCTTTAATGCGGAAGTAGACCGGAAATGTGATAGAAAGGAAGCTGATAGGCGCTACTATTGGGAAATAAACCCAATAGGCCTACTACGTAGATATAGTAAGGTTTAGGTGCCACAAGAAGCAAATCTATAATAGAAGATTCTTATAAAGAATTACAATAATCCTCTAGGCGGCCACTATAGTTAAGCTAAAATAGTAGAATTACTTTAACGCAAATACTATTGGCTAAAGCTTAAGTAGGAAGCAAAGGAGTACATTAGCTATTATAAGAAGTGTTAAGTATGCAAAATCCAAAGGCATAAGCCGTGGGGTTTACTTAAATCTGTTCCCCCCGCTAGTGAGCCATAGCAATATTACGCTATAGATTTTATTACAGATCTTCCGCCATCTAAGGATAAGTAAGAATAAACATATAATTTAGTCCTGGTATTTATTAATAGGTTTTTAAAGTATGTCTAATACCTTCCTATTAACAAGACAATTAATATATAAGCGCTTGCAAGCCTAATTAAGGCGAAATGCTTTCTTAAAGTAGATTAGCCGCACTCTGTTATTACTAATAGGGGCAGCGTTTTTATAAGCTAGTACTGGTTAGATCTATGCTTTTATTTAAAGATAGACCACCGTTATAGTACAGCTTTTTATTTACAAACGGACGGGTAAATAGAACGCTAGAACTAGGAACTGGAGTCTTACTTGCGGATATATTTAAACTACCAGCAAGACAATTAGTGTGAGCTACTTCCATACGCGGAGTACGCTTACAATTTAAAGCAATACATATTGCATAAGTATATATTAATCCAGATTGCCTATAGCGTCTAATTATCTGGGTTTAATAGCATACCTAGCAATTACTGGCTAAGGCCGTATAATTAATTATAGGATCCTACTGGGAAGTCTAAGGATATTTACTAGAGAGTATAAAGGTACCTCTAGGAATAGGAGGAGTAATAGAAGCATGCAAAGCAGAGCCTATAAGATGCATAAGAGCAGCAGAGACTCTAGTACAACCGCAAACACTAGGACAAGTATTTTAGAGTAGATGATAAGGTTCTATTATATTTAACAAATATTAAAACCCGCTAACTATTAAAGAAGCTTAATGCAAGATACCTAGGTCCCTTCTAAGTTAAGGAACGAATTAGCAAGCTAGCCTACTATCTCCAGTTACCCCCATCTATAGCCTATATATATTTAGTGTTTCACGTAAACCTACTAGAGCCATGGTATAGACTACTACTAGAAAAGAACTTCCGTCTAGGCCCAATTAAACACCCTAAAGTGGTGGGCGAGCGGTATAAGGTTAAAGCTATACTACGCCATAAGTCTATTAAGAACAAGCTTTAATATAAAGTTAAATAGCTAGGCTGGCCTACTAAAAACTCTATATAGGAACTAGAGAATCACCTTAATTATTATAAAGATATTCTAAAAGAATATTAGGACCAAGGTCCGCAATCTACAAGGCGTAGAAAGCGCTCTAATACTATAGTATTATTGCAGCCTATAAAGAAGACTTGCGCAAAGAGTAAGAAATAGGTCAAATTAGATATAGAATGGATAGGCTCCAGAAACTATAAGGATTAATTAGGGCTACGGCCTAAGGCAGGACAGGTCCTTAGCCCTTTTATATACATAGCATAGAATTAATAGGGTATTTTGCTAGAAGTGCATTCCCATTTATTAGTCTATATTAGGAATAGTGTTCCTATACCTTCCTAATTACCTTATAAGGCCTTCCTAATTGCCATTATATACAAGAATTAATCCTAAATGCCTAAATTAAAAGCCATTATGCCTTATCCCTAGGTGCAGGATTAGTATTGGCCCACTAAGTAATGGCTAATAGGAATAAGATCCAGATCTAGATCCCTTAGTAGGAGTATAGGTAGGTATAAAAATGGGGGCAGGCTAATAAGGTATATATAGAGTAGAAATCCTTAAATACTTAACACTAATATTAGGCCCAAACTAGTACCAACGAAGTTCTTAAGGCATAAGCTTGTAGTTAATAAAGATACGCTTAAGCCCAGAATAAATAGAAACGTTAGCTGGCTGGTAAAAACCAGAACTACTAAGACCTTACTATGGTAATTATTAGTTACCTATCCGCTAGGTACCTAAAGGGTAACCTACCTAATACCGCATTATATTGTGCTCTTTTAAAACTTAACGCGTATATACAAACTCCTTTTTATAGTAGACAACAACCTTCTTCTTATTACCCCCATCCTTTACTCTATCCTTAGTATACTAACCTTGCTCCCTTATTAGGCGTTACTAGCTGGCTTGCTAGGAATTATAGGCAGTGTAGATGGCTGTAGCATAGTCTCAAATTTAACCTAGCTGTTTAGCATTAGCGCTAGAATAAGAGAGAGCCCGGGTAATATAGTAGTTAAGGATATTAAAAGATTATCGCCACTTAGGCCTAGGCTATATTAAAGCCTAAAATTAGTAATGGAAACCTATTAAGAATGGGAAAGCTTACCTTAACGCAACTGCCGCTCTTAGTACAGTGCCAAGACATTAGTTTCCCGACACGCGAATTTTCACCAAAATCAACCCAACTTTGAACAGTCGCACAACGTCGCAGCAATTGAATACAGCCAAATGAGTATGTAGATAATTTAATTGTAGTTAATACTTTATCTGTCAGCCCTTTGCTTTTCGTACTGCCTTTAGCCTTCGTTCTATACTATCAATTAAGCGCCGCATAAGGCGTTAATTAAGGGCCATCCACGCCTCCTTACACGCCTTAATTAAGCGCTCTAGATCCTCCTTACTTTGTCCCATCTGTTTAAGCTCTAAATGAAGCTTAAGGACCTTCCTTTTTAGTGCCAGCCAAAGGTGCTCAATTGGGTTTAAATTGGGTGAGTAGGGGGGGAAATCTAGGGTCTAAACATTGTGCGTCTCCAGCCACTCCTTTATGAGATTTAATGCATGGATTGGAGCGTTATCCATCTAATAGATATCTAAAGGCTTATAGATTGGCATAAGACCTTCTTTTAAGGCCTAGACGTAGCTTTGGGCGCTATAGCCTTCTTTTGCTGCCAGAGGATCCCTTTCCATAGTAATTAACTCTAAGCGACCGTTATACCAAAAATAAGCATAGATTATCTGCGTAAGATCCTTTCCATTAGACACCTCTTTAATAAACTTATAATACCACTTTTATAAAGGTGTTTGGAAGACCCAAATAGGCTTTTTTCTAGAGCTATATTTGTAGGAACATTTATTAGAAAACTTGACTTGTCTCTAAGGGAATCCCTTATACTTTTAGGCCTAATGAAGCCTTAATTATGCTACCGCTGGCGTTAGCTTTGGTCTCTTCTTAGCGCGCCAGTTTGTAATATGGTATTTTTTAAGGAGACAGTATAAAGTTTTATGCGAAACGGTTAGCCCTGCGACTTAGCACTTAAGAGCTACATAGTTGATTTGGGGGTGTATACGTATAATTTAAATAAGCAGACGCTTCTGGTATTAAGTAAGCTTTTCGGGCTCTCTGGACCTTAGTAGAGATTCTAGCATATAGTGGTTTTTCCATTAATTGATTGTATTATAAACAGTCAACCAATTCACGCGATATTCTGCGGCGATTTTGAGCTTTGACACCCTAGCTTCCGACGCGGCAATAATTCCAGCTCTTGCAGTCTCTGAAAGCTCAGCTCCAGGCCTCCTATTTCCACTAATTTCGGTGCCAAACGAGCGTTGCATTGTGGTGCAGTAAGCTCGCGATCTTGGTGTTGGAATTTTGACGATCGCGATTTTGTGTTCGTGTCGGGAAACTAATGTCTTGGCACTGTATGCATGCATTAATTATAAGGACTAAAGGTGTTAGACCTTATATAGTAGGTCTTATTATAAGCATCTAGAATCTTTTTATTAGATTTCTGGTCTTTTAAGGACGTGCATATAAAGTTATTTAGGCAGGACCAGTACTAGTTATAGGTTAGTGGAGGCTAGGGTTCTATATGCAGCGGCAGGGCTAAAATACACTATGGAATTGGATTAAAAGAGTAGTTAGCAGGAGAATAAAGAGGTATATTAAATTAATAATAAAAAAGAAGAAAATCTTAATAATATATTAAAGATACGTCCAAAATTGGATAAAGGTTGATAATGGGAAGTAAGGTATTAAGGAAAAGGACCAAGCTTAATAAGCAAAGTGTCTCTATACTTTACCTTCTAATACCCTTCCGGTATATAGCCACAACCTTGCTAATATAACTCTGTTACAATAGCGCAATTCAGAAGGAAGGAAATACGCATATATGCTATTTAGCTATTACTTCCTTATAAAAAAAACTGATTATGTAGCCAGGGAAGGCAATTAAGACGTTAATTAAAGACGTATATAGGTCAAATTATACCAAATAATACTACGGTATTAAAAGAATAACGTTATAAACGTTTTTAACAATTGTATAATAGCTAGAGGCGCTATTGCAAAGTATCCCTTCTATTTACTAGGCAGTAGAGCTACGCTAAATATATAGCACAGAACCAACGAGAAAGGATTATAGATCAATATCTTAAAAGTTAAAGATAACGGCAAGCCAAGGCTCTATACGTTAAATCCCATACTAAAAGGTTCTATGGAACCATATTAGGAACACTAAATTGCCTATAATACTCGTAATTAATTGCAGACCAGTATAAAGGCTTAGAAGTAGAGTTATATAAAAATCCTTAGGTTAGCCTAGGTAGTTACTAGCACGTTTCTAGTAGGCTTTTAAGGGGTCTTCTAGCAATCCTTGCATCTTTTCTCTAGTTATATTTTTTCCTTATTAAAGTTTTCAAGAGTTTAAAGCAGGGGTTAGATAGATAGATAACATACAGCGGTATACTAATATCTCCTTAATATCTCTCCAAACCCCTTCTGGGATGAGCCCTTATAATCTCTCTACTATAAGGTAATGGCGATTAGGGGCCGACTGTAAGAAGGGGGGGGGCAATGTAAGGGATATTATTGCGGACACCTTGGGTTGCCCTTAGGATAACCTCCAGACGCCCCTTAGATGGTCGCTAGTTATATGCCGGAGGCACGTGCCTGTAGTATATAGTCTTTATAATCCCTAAGGCCTTATCTCCTCAAGGATTCGTCTCTCTTACCAATCTATCCTGTTCCACAATTGTGTCCTTATAGCCCCCTGTCTATAAAGTCCCCTTATACTAACTATATCTCCTCTGGGATATTAGTGGGACATTAGTAAAACCTTTATCTATCTTATCTAATATATACCTTTTAGGAGCGCCCGTTATAGTATTATAACCTAATATTAGATAGAATAAAGACTTAGATATCATATACCCCTAAATATATCTTATATAGATATCTTGAGACCTAACTATATCTATTGCTATGCCAACGTATACTATTTTATATATATACTATACAGATAATATAAGGCTAAAGTATAGGTTAGCGGCGGATTTAATGGGTATATAGCCATACTGTTTATAAATGTGGCTATATATAAGTAACCTAAGACTTACCCACGCCAATATACCGTAAGGCTAAAGTATATGGTTAGCGGCGGTTAATGGATATACTGCCTTACTGTGTATAAGTCTAGCTGTATATAAATAACCTCTAACCTACCCGCAAGGTATTAGCGACCTACTTATATAAGTAAGAATTTAGCGGAATTTAGTAGAACTTAATGGAATTTGGCAGAACTTGGCGGAATCTCTATATATACCTATCTTCCTATATATAAAATTAGGACGCTCTTTCCCTTCTAATTTTTTTCTTCTTAAGGTTTTTTATAGGGTTTTATTAAGGCCTAAGTATATAAAGGATTAGGAACGATCCTTTTAAAGGGGGGGGCATTATTAGGTAAAACCTAAGCAGATAGTTATATAGGTTTAAGGCGTAGGCGACTTGCATGCAACTCGCCTATAAGGTATGTGCGCTATATATACCTAGGGAAACCCCTTCCTTACCTTGTACCTTAGACTCCTCCTTCTCCCTTAAGGATTTGTCTATATATACAATATACCCTATTATTCCATTATTGAGCTCCCTATCTATATTCTTACCTTACATTAACTATAAAATCCAATTTATCTAAATTTTAACCGCTCTATCCGTCCTACCTTTTTATCGCCTTTAGAGCTATTAGATATATACATAATAGTATATAGGGAGAATTAGTAGTATTGCCAGATTAATATTACTGCTGTCTATAGCGTTAATTGATTTTTAGAATTTTTTAGGATTTTTTAAGGGCGGAAATGTTGCTTATATAAGAAGTTACGTAACCTCTAAGAATATATATTACTTTACTGCAGTAAATCCTCTTAATAAGATAATATTACCTAGCAGTAACTAAGGCGCCTTAACCTTACTACTACTTCTTTTATAGGCCTCCTCCCGTCTATAAATACTTCCTTTTCTATACCTTCTCTTCTTTTTTTCTTCCTTATAAGGAGCTAGAGGTGCTTAATACTCCTCCTTAGTCTCTACTAATGGATTTATTGGTTAACGTAGCAATATAGACAGTATTAGACAAGGAGATAATAGGTAAGAGAGAAGATAGAAAGGATAGAGGAACCTCTAATAGGCATTAGTTAAGCAACGTTAACGGCTAGTTTTTATTACCTAAAGATTGCGTTATATAACGATATTTAGGAACGTAAATATATACCCCGTCCTATACTTATATTACTACTAAATATTTTAGATTTTGTACTTAGAGCTATTTATAATAGGCATTTCTAAAATATCTGCCAGTTTAAAGCTCTATAATTAAACATTATTAATATATTATATAGGGGTTATTGTCGGAATATATGGACAGAAGTTACGTGGTTACGCGTCGTTGACGTGTCGTCGTCGTGTCTTTGATTAGTCATCCTTATGGTGACTAATCAGAGACACGAATGACCACATAACCTCTGTCCATATATTCCGACAGTTATTAATTAAGCTCCTAGGATATAATTTTTAAAGTTTAATACTATACCACTATTATAACCTTCTTATAGTGGCCGAGCTACCTCTAATCTCCTCCCCTACTTTTCCTCCCTTTTATTACTTAGCGCTAAGCTATTACTTTATCGCCGAGCTATCGCATCGTTATACGTCTAAACTAGTAGGTAACGACGTGGTTAATTAATTATATTAGGCGTTGCTACTATAGCCGCACTACCTCTACCTATTAGGGGGAAGGGTTTTAGTATATATTTATATCTCTTTTTATACACGTATTTAATTAAGTTAGGGTAGTAGACTTTAATTCTAGCTATGCGGCGATTTAGTTATTATATATTAAAAATATTTAGTATATAAAGCTTTAAATTGGAATTATAATCTACTATATTAGATCTTACGTAGAGGGCTCTATATTAAAGCTTTGCAGTTTAAATATATACTAAATTCGTGACCAATATAATCTTTAAGCCCAGCTTAAGTAGGGCGCCTTGGTTACTATAGTAGATCCTTACCTAGCGGTAACTAAGGCGCCTTAATTTTATTACTACTTCTAAATTAAGCAAAAGCTCTATAGAGGGGGGGCCTAGAGGTCTCCCCCTGGAAAACCTTATATCTATATATATATATTAATATATTAATTAAACTCTATATATAAGGCTCTAAGTTAAAGCTATTAAACTCGGGTCAAAGTTTACGTAGGGTACCTAACGTTCCGCGTATTTCTTGAACCGCCCAACTAATTAGCGAGGCTGAACCGCAACTTATTTGAAACCCATGTAATCAAAGCTAGATTCCCAAGGGTCATGAAATGCCGCGCCGCAATTGCAATTAATTAGGAGAGGGGCTAAATTAAGGGCTTTATTCGTCTAATATCCTCTCAGCAAAGATCATATCTAAACTGTGCGGAATTGTTGACTTGCAATACTTCTATCCCTTGCAACGGTGAAGCCCTCCAAGAGTTGGACCGTGGGCGAACACCAGAATCAAAATTAACGCGTCTGGTCACGCTGCTTTGATCCTATTGATTCTATTGGCTAGCTCTTATCGATACCCGTAGGACGAATTCCACCGTTGCAAGGGATAAAGATCTATGCCAAGTGATGCAGCCTTTCATGCCATGTATGACTTTTCTAGGGCATGAGATGCAAAGGGAGGAGTAGCAGGGAACTAATGGAAGCATTAGCTTTCCGCCCATAAGCGGTACAGAAGTGAATTGGGAGGGTGGGACCACAAATAATTCCGCGATGACATACTCGGCGTAATCGATAAGGCGCACCGCTAAACCCGAACCAGAAATGGCTCAGTAAAGTGCGGAATAGTCCACCACTTTTCCGGTAACTTTTCTCAACACCACATGCAAATCTATATCTCCCAGCCTTCTTTTATGATTACTTTCTAATGCTATATATAAACAAAGCTCATGCCTCGAATCAATTCTTCACTTCTCTTCTCTCCCACCATCAATATCCTTTTCAACCGCCACAATGAACTCCTCACAGTTCCGCGAAGCAGCCCACACCGCCATTGAAGAGAGTAACGCTCTCCAACTCAATCTATTGGCAGCCCAAACTAACACCAAGCCCCAGTAATCCAATACTATGACACTCTCCCCTCGCGCCCCGTCCTCTCTACCGTAACACCGGGCTACCTGCGTCCACTGCTGCCCTCCGGCCCACCTCAGACCGGGGAAGCATGGCCCGCGATCCAGGCCGACATCGAGCGCGTGATAATGCCTGGCCTGACGCACTGGCAGTCGCCGAACTTCATGGCATTCTTCCCCGCGAACTCGACGTTCCCGGGGATGCTGGGCGAGCTGTACAGCGCCGCGTTCACGGCGCCGGCGTTCAACTGGCTGTGTTCGCCTGCCGTGACAGAACTCGAGACGGTAGTACTAGATTGGGTTGCGCAACTGCTTGGGCTGCCGGGATGTTATTTGAGCAAGGGGGAGGGAGGGGGCGTCATTCAGGGGAGTGCAAGTGAGGCGATCGTGACGGTAATGGTGGCGGCGAGGGAGAGGATTGTGAGGAGGCGGTTTGAAGGGATGGAGGGAGGGGAAGAGAAGGAGAGGAAAATGGGAGAGATGAGGGCAAGGTTAGTGGCATTGGGGAGCGAGCATGCGCATAGCTCTACCCATAAGGCGGCGAATATTGCGGGCACGAGGTATCGATCCGTGCCTGCTCCAAAGGACACTGGGTTCACAATGACTGGTGCCGCTCTCAGGAAGAAGATCGAAGAGTGTAAGAGCCAGGGACTGGAGCCATTCTATATTACAGCCACGCTGGGCACGACGGCAACATGTGCCATAGATGATTTCGAAGGCATCACCGAGGTCATTAAGGACTACCCAGACATCTGGATTCACGTCGACGCTGCCTACGCCGGCGCAGCGCTCGTATGTCCCGAGTACCAGCATCTCGCCAAGCACTTCGACAAATTCGACAGCTTCGATTTCAACATGCACAAATGGCTGCTTACTAACTTCGACGCAAGGTGAGTCTCCGTCTCTCTAATTCCTCTCTCATCATGCCCCTCTTCCATCATACCACTCTCTATCACCTTTCCTTGTCCCCACTCCTCTTACTACCTCCCCGCTAACTCACCGCAGCTGCCTCTTCATAAAACACCGCACTTCCCTCACCTCCGCCCTCAGCATCACCCCCTCCTACCTCCGCAACACCTTCTCAGACACCGGCCTCGTAACCGACTACCGCGACTGGCAAATTCCACTGGGACGCCGCTTCCGCGCGCTAAAAATCTGGTTCGTACTGCGCAGCTACGGCATCGAGGGGCTCCGGTCCCACATCCAGCGGCACGTGAAGCTCAGCGAGCTCTTCCACTCCCTGCTCCTGACGCGACCCGACCTGTTCGCCGTGCTGACCGGCCCGGCCTTTGCGCTGACTGTCCTCACCGTGCGGCCGAAAGGGTGGGGGAAGGGCGGGCGGCGCCCGTCCACCACGCGCCCGTCCACCACGCGCCCCGATCGTTTGAATGATTTTACAGCGGATGCGGAGGCGCGGTATACGGCTAATGCGAACGCGGCAACGCAAGCGGTGTATGAGCGGGTGAATGGGGGCGGCCAGGTGTTTCTGTCGAGTGGGGTTGTGGGTGGGACGTATAACATCAGGGTGGTGAGTGCGAATCCGATGGCGGAGGAGAAGTATTTGCGGCAGGCGTTTGAGATTTTGGTTAAGGAGGCGGAGGCGGTTATTGGGGTGAATGGGGAGGAAGAGGGGGATATAGTGTACCACACTAAGTGAATAATGGGATAAGACGCAAAACTAAAAGGACCTTTTAGAATACCTAATTAAACTCGACCAAGCCTTCTTTTATTCGAATTTAACGAAAATTATCCGAAATCGAGGTACTTACGAAATTGGATTCAGGTGAGTGCGAATTGATCCAGTCCTGCACAGGAATGTACGCTTCGCTCGTGTCATACAGGTCGTTGCCTGAAGCAATATAAATGTAGATTGCAATCGAAAATATAGCTTGTGTGGAGTATAGTCCGTAAGTTGTCTCCATGAAGCTCACAATTAAGAACAAAAGGAAGCCTGAATAATTATAGGCGCTATAAGTGCATTGTCCCGGAAGGCTTGCATCCCCGTCCCACAACATCCGCAGATCTCCCGAAGATCCCGTTCCAGACACCAGCTCACAGAAGACCATCACCAACCTACCGCGAGGCGGCCCACCCCAACTGTTCCCGCCACGAGCTGGAAAACACCACCATCAAACCGTTTCGATTTTAGAGCTACCATCACTTTTAGAAGTGTTTAAGACAAATAAGACGTAAGGAGCGAGCGCGAGCAAGAAAAATGAATAGATAGAACTTGCTATCCCTTAGCACGTCAACTCGGTGTGACGCTCCTATTACGCGCCACCTGGATAGGGGGTCTACTACGGTATCAGGGTTATATTTTGTGGGTGGGGCAGGTACAGTACTAGGACAAAAGTCTTTGCGTTTAAGCGATTTTACACCAAAACTCACCATATTCGCAGTATAATTTCTACAACTATAAATTAAAAATTTATATATTTGGATTTTTATTTAATAAAGAATTGGTTTAGATAAATATACTTTAAAGTTAAGTATTATAAAATTTAAGCGAATTTGTATATAAAATACTCTTTTTTTACTCTTCTCCTACTTTAAAGTATATTTATATAAACTAATTCTTTATTAAATAAAAACCCAAATAAGTAGATTTTTAGGATTACTATTTATTTTTAATTATTAATTTTTTTAGAATAAATTTATAATTTATAGTTGTAGAAATTATACTATACATATGGTAAGTTTTGGTGTAAAATGTAAGAGGTTAGCCTAACCGGAACGTATAATTATCTAATCGACAGTGTTATAAGTAAGTAGAAGGTGAGTTAAAGGTAAGTTAAAGGTAGAATGAGTTTTATATATTAAAGGATAAATGCTTCTAACCACTTCTATTTAGAGACTAATTGCTGGTTCTTCTCTAGAGGAGAACTAGCTTCCTATATAAACCTTCTAAGATACTAGTAAAACCTTTCGCCCTTATCTGTCTAACTATGTCTCTTCTGGAATATATATGGGACGTAGGCAGGATATTAATAAAACCTTCTATTGTCTTATCTGATATGTACCTCCTAGGGGATTCCGTTATAATTGCCTCCCCTTTAAGGGTCTTGGTCCTCTAAGACTTCGCCTCTTAATAATCTTTTATAGGGTTCTGGCTAAAACCACTAGGGAAATTCTTTAGTGGAAAGGTACTTTATAATGCGGCTTATTACTAGTTCTTTACTAGTGTGGAACCTTACTTTATCTTTCTATTCCTCCGCTCTTCTTCTACTATAGCTCTTATGGTGCCTTTATAATAGAACTTTAATAATAATAATGAAAATTAGATAGGATTTACCTTTCTTATTATAAGAATTTATTATAAGCTGATTTGGGAGTTGTTCTGTGCGACGCGTTAACTAGCCACCATCTCTATTTACCTAAAATAGGTCTTAATAATAACGTCTTAATGTTAATTTCTTTTAGTTTATAAGCTGTCGTCTTTTATGCGTCTTTTTATTAATAACACTATTCGTCTTGCCTTTTAGCAGACCGTTTTTTATTATATCTTAGCTTTTAGCTTTTGCATCTCTAGCTATTCTTTCTTCCACTGCTCTGTTCTCTTCTTACGACGCATCTATAGGTAATAGGATCCCTATTTTATCTCCTTAATAATACTAACTTCCTATAGTGTTCTCTTGCAATGGCTTATGATTATACTACGCGTCCCTAGACTAGCGGCAGCGTTATCCCTACTTTATTGGTATTACAGACCACTTCTATTGCTCCTACAGTGGTTTCTCTAAAGTGCTGCCGTTGTTGCGTTTACGCGCTTACGTTGGACCCGTCCTACGCCTATAAGATGCCGCGCTTTGGCGAGAACAGATCTAAGTGTTCCTATTATTGCAGCTAGAAAAAGACCTGTGTTTTAGTATTTCCTATTCTATCCTATTCTGGACTTTACTAACTATATTAGATCCCCGCTGTTTATATATATAAGGCTCGCCAGCTCTAATACGCTATTAGGGATTTCCGTCTATATTAGAATAGTAATAGATAGGGATAAAAGGTGTCTTTTATTGCTTATAGCCTTTTTAATTTAATAAGGGTTTCTACTACTGTGGAAACATAGCGATCTTGGATACATAGTGTCTAGGAGCGTATATGTGAGCAGCTCGTTTTTATAAATAACAACATTTGCACTCTTGCGCGGGCCTTTCTAGCCAGGTAAGTCTCTTTAGTGATATATTTGGGAACTGTGCTAACTCTTTAGTTATTAACTTTCTAATCCCAGCCTAGATACCGATTTGGAGCCTAGGGATAACACTAAGGATAGTAATAAAGATAAATGTTCTCCCCGCTAGTCCCCTAGTTATAGTGGTCCGTCTGGTTCTTGCCGCTCTAAGAAGAATGTTAGTAAGAATGCTAATGCTTCCAGGGATAGAAGTGTTGATAATACTACCAATAATAACATTAAGATGGAGGAGGAGGCTCCTATTACTACTTTTAGTGTTTAAGTTGTTATCTTATTCTTTCTTTCTTCTTATAGGATAGCTTTATAGAGTGCCTCTTTAGTGCCTCTAGGATGCCCTAGTACTGGGAATTAACTTTATATTTTGGGGATGCCTTTATTCTTATTTTTGGTGATAGTCTATGTGAAAGCAGTATACCGCTATAATCTCCGTATGTGATGAACGGGTGGTGTTTTTATAGGTGCTTTATAATTTCTCAAAATTTCTGAATCTTCACTCTGTGTCTTTTTGGTCCTCTTTATATTATTAACTCTACTGCGTATCTCTAGTGTTAGACTAGATACTCTCCTTTTATCCCTAGGAAATCCTTTTAAGTCCCTAGGGCCCCTTCTTCTAATGCTACTACTTATTCTTAAACAGCGTCTTCTTTGGATAGCATCCCTAGTGGTTCTTATATAGATCCTTATAGCTTTCTCTTATAGGATTCTAGGATCCCTATTATAATAGTAAAACGTTCCCGTTTCTAATGCCTATGCTTAACCTTATAGTTTTAATTTATGGGGTCTTCCCTATTGTCTCGCCTATAGTATATTTGGAACCGTTGCTGAATCCTAATTTATAGTCTTTAGGAAAGTTTTAATTACCGTATTATATTCTGGCTAAAGGTGCTTCTTAGGTTCCTAACTATTATGCGCCTAAAAGTATCCTTTATAATAAACTAAAAATTTGCGTTTCTTCTGACGCTATCTTTAATTAAGAATATCTTTTATATTCTATTCTAGTTCCCTATTAATTTTGCTAGGTAGGGGTGGTTCTACACTATCTCTTCTCCGGTATAACTCCAATAAGGAAACATAAAATGTGGGATATATTAGATATAATTTCGGCAATTCTAATTTATAGGCTTGATTTCCTTTAGTTTTCCTAACTACCTTAAAGGGTCCGAGCTACCTATGGTCTAGCTTCTTCTTAATATGTTTTATCCAGATATTTTTTATAGATAGTAAGACTTTGTCTCCTATTTTAAATTCTTTAGGCATATGTCCCTTGTTATAGTACCTTTTTTATATAGCCTGGGCGTCTAGCAAGTGCTTTTCAAGTTCTTCTTTATAAATTCTTATTTGCTTAATTCTCTTAGACGCTGCCAGTGCCTCTCTTTTAGGAATAATGTCCTTAACGTTCTAGGGGTTATTTGCTTTTACCCCAAATAGTGCTTTATAAGGGGTCATTTTTGTGCTGCTGTGGATGCTTGTGTTATATATATATTGCGCTAGAGCTAACCACAATGGCTAATTATCCTGTTAATAATTGATATAGTAGTAGAGGTAGTGTTCTAACAACGCATTTAGACGCTCTATTTGCCCATCTATTTGTAGGTAGAAGGCAGTGCTTATCCTTTACTATATCTTTAATAAGAAACAGAATAAAGACTAAAATACGCTATTAAATACGGTACCTCTATTGGACACGATTCCCCTTGGCGTGCTAAATAGGAGCTACCACTCTAAAAACAGGTCTACTAGTTCTGCTGCTGTGATTGTTATTAAAATAGTAAAGTACCCTGAAAACTTTATATATCTATTAACGATTACTAGGATAGTGTTAGTAACCTCTCTAGTTCTTGTTTTGGTAGGGGGTAAGCCTATTATAAAATCTATTGTTAATTCTAATATGGGTCCCTACGGAATAGGAAGCACTAATAATTCGCTATATAGGCAATGCCTAGGTATCTGTACCCTTTGGCACGTATTATATCTTAATATATAGTCCTTAACTTCTTTAGATATTCTATCCCAAAAGTATTTTCTTTAAACGGCCTCAAGGGTCCTATTGGTACTGTAGTGGCCCCTAAAAGGGTTGTTGTGGAAGACCTTTAGAATTTCGTCTTAAACTGTTTGGTTTTTTGGGATATATGCAGCACCCTTAAAGCGCAACAGACCCTTTTAGTCTTATTGCCATAGCTTCTTAGTAACTCTGGCTAAGTTAGTCTCCACTATATTTTTCTACCTCTCCCTAGAAACAAAGGCGTCCCTTTATTATACTTAAAGAAGAAGATCTGGAAAGGTTTTGTGTAGATTACTTATTTCCGTTTCGCCCGCCGCCATTATGGACTCTAGGTGTGGCATAAGACGTTTTAAACTATTAGTGCCAGTAGATTCTCCTACCATTGTGCAGTATGCTATGCTGTGGATAGGCATCTTACCTATCCCCTCTAGATCTGGAAACTTATAGCTAGTGCGCCATTAAGTTAAAGGTGCCGCGACACCCCTAGTATATCCTATAGAATTCTCGCTAATTCTAGGGTACGCTAACTTTATAATATCTGCTTAGTCTATAACCTAGTCCATAACTATATCCTATAGCTCCATTATTATGGTGCTTTATAGCTGTATTGCTAGGACCTCTGCCCTACTGCGGAATTCTATAGTTCTAGGGAAAGACTCTTTTTTCTTCCTAAGCAAATTTTGCAATATGGGAATTATTTCCTCTGTACTATCCTAGATTCTCCTAGTCTTATAATCCGGACGTCTTAATAACCTATTAGCGGGATTTATCTTTTCTAGGTAGTATATAATTTTAAAGTTATACTATAATAGTGCCTCTGCCTATCTAGCTTGTTGACCGCTTAACATCTTTATAGTTATAAAGTATTCTAGATTGTTATGGTCTGTGAGGACTTTAATAGGATAATTGCTTCCTATATAATAATATCGCTAGTGCTTTATTGCTGTGACTATTGCGAGCAGCTCCTAGTCGTGCGTTATATAACGCTACTCTATAGGGGTTATTTTCCTTAACTAAAACGCTATAGGATGCCATTCTCCGTCTTTTAATTAAGATATAATTGCCCCTAGGGCAAAGCTGGATGTATCTGTTTTAAGGTGTATACATAGCTCCTAGTAGAAGTGTATTAGGATAGGCGCTAATATAAACAAATTCTTTAACCGGTCTATAGCCTGCTTAGCAGCTTCCCTAAATATAAAGGGTCCTAACTTCTTGCTATCCTTAAATCCCTTTAGCAGATTGGTAATTGGGAGCATTACTTATAAATAATAAACAATAAACCTTTAGTAGAAGTTTGCCGTGCCTATAAAAACCTATACTTCCCTAAACGTTATGGGGTATGGCTATTCCTTAATAGCGTCTACCTAGCTTTTCTCTATTAATACTCTGTTAACGCTAACGATAAAGCCTAGAAAATTAATGCTAGTGATATAGAATAAGCATTTTTTTAGGTTTATATAGAGCTTATATTCCTGCAGTCTTTCTAGTACTATTTGTATATGGTATATATGTGCTTCGTAGTTATTAGAGTAGACTATAATGTTATTAAGGTAGACTATATATATTATATCTAATAGGCCTGATAATGCCTTATTAATATAGGCCTGAAATGTCGCCGGTATATTAGTGAGCCTAAATAGTATTACTAGGTACTTAAAGTGGCCGTACCGTATTTAGAACGCCGTTTTCTATTTATTACCGGCTTTGATCTGGATTTAATAGTATATATCTTTTAGATCTAATTTTGTAAATATCTTTACGCCTAATAGCCTGTTAATAAGCTCCCCTATTAAGGGTAGTGGGTAGTAATTCTTTATAGTAATCTTGTTTAGCGCCTGATAGTTAATATAGAGGCGAAGGATCTTGTCCTTCTTAGGTATAAATATAATTGGTGCCCCTACCCAGCTTATAGAAGGCCAAATCCATCCTCTCTAAAGATTGTCCACTATATACTAACGTAATACTGCCAGCTTGTTTTCTAATAGGTTGTATAGTAGTTTAAAAAGAGGTTCCTTATCTTCTGTGTCTATCTTATACTCTACCAACATAGGGTTAGGTAAGGTGTGCGCAGCTTCCTTATTAGCAACATTCTTTAGGTCTATATATTCCTATAGAATCTCTGGTTCCTTAACTGTATATAGCCGGATATCTAAAAATAAATACTCCACGTCCCCATTCTTGGTATTAAGAGTGGTATATATAGCATACGCCCACCCTTTCTCTTATATATAGTTTAAGAAAGTCTTTTAATCTTTAACTATAATGCGCGGTTAAGACTTCCGGTATTAATATAAGGCTAAAGGCTAATTAATATCTGGATTAACCTGTTGAAGCTATAGGTATCCCAAAATAAGGTTATACCCCTTAATTTCTGCGGTGTAAAAGCACATCTCCTGTATATTCTATAGACTATCGCGGTCCTGGCTGGCTACGGAAAAAGTTTATTCCCTATAGTATAGAATCTGGTGGCCTCTAATGCTTTAAATGGTGCGCACCTATAAGCCACTAAGGTCTAAATCCAATTCCTTTACTAGTAATTAAGAAATAAACCCTATGGTTGCGCCGCTGTCTATAAGGCAGTCTCACGTTACCCATTTATTATTGACTTAAATGGAGACGGGAATAACTATACGGCAGCTTACTCCCTCCTTCTCTTACTGGCCTAGTGTAAGGGAGTAAAGATCTACTAGGCTCTCTCTTTTTCTAATTAAGCATCCTCTTGCTTCTTCTATTAGTAGAAGCGCTGTATGTGGCCTTTCTTGCCGCAGTTATAATAGCTGTGTAACTCTTAGTTCCACGGTTTCTACCTATTATTATTCTAGGGTTAACCAGCGTTGCTCTAGGGTTGCGAAGCCTGCTTACATTATCCTTTTATAGAGTGGTTAGGTTGGGATCTGCCCCTTTTATTAAAGCTAGGTCTAGTTCTACGCTCTTTATTGTTAACATCTCGTTCCTTTTGCTTCCCTAAATAGTCTCTTTTAGCGTTCTTAATCTAAGTAGCTTCAGAGATAAGCTTTTCTTAAAAGGTAGGAATTTCCCCCTTCTTCTATATGGCCTGTTGAATCTTAGGTTGTAACTTAGCAAGTAGCTAATAGAGTTATATAGCGTTATCCTATAAGTCTAAGTAGGGTATATTGTCTTCTAGCTTTTTTAAGTAGTTTATAAACTAGACTACACTCTAGCCTTCTTGCTGTTTTATATTATAGTATTGCTGGTTGTAATCTATCCCTTAATTAGTAGGGTCTTGAACCTAATTAACCAACTAGGACTTAAGTTCGCTAAATTTAAGGGGTATAGTAAGTTTCTTCTTATAGCGTGTCTATGAACTCTTGACGGTGCTATATAGGAAGGTAGAAGTAATTAGTGTCTAATTATACTTATTGGAGTAATATTTCGGATCTAGCCAAAACTTGGTTTCGTATTAATAGATAAAATAATTGCAGTTCCTAAGACTATTACTATTATACTTATTAGGTTCCTTTATGTGGAATTTAGGTTTATCTGACGTTATAGTATAGTATGGCGTTGCCCCTCTAAGTCCGCTTTGTGTCTGGGGTGTCTGTACTTCTCCTAATTGTTCTTGTAATTGTCCTTGGTAGTCTTAATATGCTTATCTTAATTGTATCCCCAACTCCTTTGTCTTTTGTAGGGTCTTGCGTAGTAACTACTCTAATAACTCCCTAGCGGTGATCGTTCCTAAGGGTCTTGGAAGGTTAGATGGACCAGCTATAGCTTCCTGGTCTACTCCTTTATAAGTAGAGGGAATACGCTCCTCTAGAGAGACTCTTTGAGCCTCTTAAGGTGAGGGCGTTGCTTTGTGGGGTAAAGGAGTATGGCCTATTATTGTTAATTAATAGCCGTACGTTCCTAACGGATTATAAGTAATTAGAATTATAAGAGGCTAGCCTAACCGGAACGTATGATTATCTAATTAACAGTGTTATAAGTAAGTAGAAGGTGAGTTAAAGGTAAGTTAAAGGTAGAATGAGTTTTATATATTAAAGGACAAATGCTTTTAACTACTTCTATTTAGAGACTAATTGCTAGTTCTTCTCTAGAGGAGAATTAGCTTCCTATATAAACCTTCTAAGACACTAGTAAAACCTTTCACCCCTATCTATCTGACTATGTCTCTTCTGGAATATACATGGGATGTAGGTAGGACATTAATAAAACCTCCTACTATCTTATCTGATATATACCTCCTAGGGGATTCCGTTACATAAAATCGCTTAGACGCAAAGACTTTTGTCCTATAACTATACAAGGTGTATACAGGGGTTAAAGGTGGCTTTGTAATTAATAATTGTTAGTAAAGATTAACGTGCCACCCCAGCGAGATACCCCCCTAAGCGAGATAACGCGTTTGTACGCGCTCTTCTTCTTCCCCTACCAAATTACACCCAAACCCGAAATTCCTTGTATAAATTAATATGTCCCTTCCCCAGTCAAGTTCTCGTGAAGCTGAAGTCTCTATATAAAAAGCTATATAAGACGTTAAATCGGGCGTTGAGCTATCAATTCGCAAAGCCTCTGGCGTTCGCGCATTACCCCATTCTACTGTTGCGCATCGCGTTACTAGGCGTCTCCCTTGACACCTAGCTTATAAAACGCTATTGTATCCTTATTAGGAGGATTAAATTATTAACTAGATACACGAATGTTAGTTCTGGGGCCTTGCAATAAAGGTTAATATGCTTCCTTTAATGGTGAGCTTGTTTTTAGCAGAAGGTAGGGTAATAGGCAAATACTAGTGGGGGAATTTATATAATGCCATGGGCTCCATACTATTATAAGTTGTTAATTAGATTGCCGGAGGGCCTGGGATAATAATCCAGTTATTATTAATAATTAGTTTAAGTTCTTTTAAAGCGTATAAGATAAATATTTAATTAAGCACTTAAAATTTATACAAAATTTTAATAAGAAAGGGGTTATGCTAGGCTATATAGCGATGGCTTAAATAATTATCTCTGGCAAGAATAGTAGGGAGAGGTTAAAGAATTGGTCTATTTAATAACCAGGATTATAAGAGTTAGTCTCTATTATAGAGATAATTACTGCCAATGGCTCTTACCTACCTCTGTTCTTAATTTAGAAGGGGCAGTAACACTAAGAGACTTAGTATTAAATTACTAAGCATAATAAGCGCCTTTGTGGATATACCTATGCGACCTTAATAAATGGCTAGACGGACTCGTTGGACCTATATTATATTAAACACTATAATAAATATATAAGATAACTTGTGGAGGATGCTAAGGATAATTATTTAAGCTATATTACCTAGTAGTTTATCTAGTATACCCTATTATATAAGATTGTCCTAGTAGCTCTTCCACCTTACTTAATGTATGGACAGCGGTCGCGGGACATCCCCTAATTGATATGCGGACACCCCCTAATTAATATACGGACACCCTCTACTAATTGAGTTTAGTTCCTTCCTAATCAAGATAAAATTACGTAAATTTAGGCTGTTTGCATCTGCATCGCGAAAATCAAATTGTTAAAATATAACGTGTTTGGTAAGTAAGCTGGCTACGCAAATATCCTGGCCATCCCATCAAAAATCGCGAATTACGTGACGCGTTACTCAACCACGAACAATTGTATTTAGTGTAGCTATCTACTGGCTATTTATTTGACGTCTAGGGCACGTACGTGCATTATGTTCTGTTAATTTGCATATGCTAACTTGCGCAATACCCGTTGCGGTCGCTCGGCCGCTACCTCTGCTGCCCCCTCTTGGGCAGCTTATGCACGAGAAGCCCTTTCTGCTCCTAATAGAACACCCCCCCCCTAGCTATATACGTGCGCCACTGTGCCTTTTTCTTCTTTTGGCGCCGGTTCTCCATACATAGCTTCTTATTTTTGCTTGCAAGCAGTACAGCACTTAACATTGCCATTTCGCACCCCTTAACAAGCTAGCCAAGAGCTTGTTCTGTTAGACTTGGTGGGCTATACATACGCTATTTAAGATAACGCTTTAGCAGGGCTGTCTGCTGTTATAGTTTAGCAATATTATGGGGTGTTTTGGCTGTCTAGGATGCATCTGATTGTAGACATTAGGGTAACGGCGTTTAATATTTAGTGTGCAGCTATGCTAATACGCGATTAGGGCTATACAGGACTAGGCCGGTGGCAGCGAATCCTGCCTATATATTATTCTAATACAGTGCTGTTTGCCTAGCCTGCCTATATAGTGGTAGAAATTTGCGTTTATTAATATGATTAACACCATGGGCCATAATCTGTTCAACAAGGCGTCCGTACAATTGCTTAAGAATTAAGTAACAGCCTATATCTAGCGGCTGCAGTAGATATAACGAATGCGCTAGCATACAGAGGATAACTATTTAATGATCTAGGCAGAACCGATTAAATTCAGGCAATATGGAGCTGTTGTGGCTATCTAGTACTAGTAGCTAATGCGTACTAACTGTTTAAACCTTTATATTAGGTGAAACCTAAGTAGATAGTTATATAGCCGCAAGGTATAGGCGACCCTGGGGCAACCTAGGGGTGACTCGCCTATAAGGCACGTGCACTGCACGTAACTAGGGAAAACCCTTTCCTTACCTCGCACACAGACTCCTCCTTTTCCCTTAAGGATTTATCTATCTATATAATATACCCTATTGTTCCATTATTAAGCACCCTATCTATATCCTTACCTTATATTCAAATCCTTCCCAATCCCCTTAGGAGGATAGCTGGTTTAATTTTTCTACAATACCTCTAAAAAGAAAACCAACACCTACACCTAACAGTAATACGCTAATAATATAACCGCTAAATGCCTTAGGATCTAGTATAGACAAAACCACTAGAAATACACTAGTAGAATCTAAGCCACCTTTTAAACTTTAAAACAATTAGCTACCTGCAAATGCTAGAGACTAGTTTAGCCTATATACCTAGGCTTAACAGGAGCTTAGCAAGATTACCAGTATCCTACCAAATACTACTAACATAAAGGAGCTAGATAAGCTGGCTAAGAAAATAGCCAACTTATAGAGCATTATTAATTTAATAAAGCCCTCCTATTACCTCTCTAGTAAAGAGCATAAGTTATATAGCAAACGCATACGCCAAATAAATCTCAACACCCTAGTTAAGAAGTCACTACCTAACATTAGCGGTATAACTTAACAGTATTTTAACCGTTAGATCGCCGCAGTTAAGAACCAATTTAAGGTTAATAACGCTAACTATAACTATAAGCGACGTACGCGCTAGGCCATTAAAAGTCTTATAAAAGAGAAGACAATCACCTAACTAGTTTATTACTAGTTAGGCACTCAAGATAAAGGTCCCTTACTATAGGATAAGTTTAAGACTATGGTCTAAGACTAGATCAAAAACCCCATAGTAAGACGCTTTAATAATACTACCACATACTATATAGCTATTATAAAGGAGAACTAGAGGTTTAATGTCTTCCTAGCCCATATATATAGCTTAAAGGACCGTTTCTTATATACCCCTTTTATTAACCCTAAGCAACAGGTAAACTTTTGGTTCTTATACCTCCCAGCCTACTTATAAGCAGAGCTCTTCCGCCAAAACTTTATTAAATAGGTAAGAACCATAGAGGACCTCTTTGCTAAAATCCACTGTATAGAGCAACTGCTTAACACTATAAAGCTTACAGAAGATTGTATAGTTAGTAGCAGCAAATCCTTACGCTTAAAGCGTGGTTATAGCATAGGCTTTATAGAGTTAGGTTTAGGGAACAGAACCTAAAAAGGGCAACGCTTTTCTAAGTAAACTCCTAGGGAGACTACTTAAAAGCTAGATAGCTTAGAGAACCCCCTAGACGCTAGTAGTACATACGCGAGTTAAAAGAGACCTATAGGTAACCACTATAAAGAACACTAGAAGCAAGCCAATAAAGATAAGTTAGGCCAGCTTTTAGAAAACCTAAAGCCCTAGTAGCGTATCTCTCTTAACTATAACTAGGGCCTAACATAGAGGGAGAGAAGAAACGCATTATGGTATATATTACAATAGATATACCCTAGGGTGAAGTCCGCCTATATTACTTATATAATAATAGGTGCCAAATTAACCTTATTAACTAAGACGTCGTTTATAGGTTTAACCTGCCTATAAGCTATACGCTACATTTATATAAACTTATTACACATTTCCTTAATAGCAACCAGATAACAATCTAGGACATTTATAATCTAATAGTTACCACTAGCAACTCCTAGGGTACCCCTCGCACTATCAGCCCCCAGACCTTTTAGGGTGGCTTATTTAATAGTTATAATATAATTCTTAAATAGGATTGGCTCGCGGAAGCAGATTTATTAATTAGCTTTTAGTCTAGACAATTTATCTAGGGTACTTCGGACCCTAAACGCCTCCAGATAGTCACTCTTAATACACTCCTAGCAGACATTAAGGCTGGCAAAATAGTCTATTTGCTATAGCTAGAAGACTCCTTCTTTACGCCAGTTGTAAACATAATAGAGGACCTATTATTACTAGCAGCAAGTACCCATACAGACCCTCCAAATATAGAGATACTAGTTGTAAACATAATAAAGGACCTATTATTACTGGCAGCAAGTACCTATAGAGACCCTCTAGTGCCAGCATAGATCGCCTTAACTTAGGGGGGAGGTAATTAAAACCCCAAAACTATTAAGTATACTACAGCAGAGCTATATACACTTTTAGTGCAAGTATACCTGCAAAATATATATTAGCTGCATCCTTTTCTTCACTAGCTCCTAGAAGCATACTACCACGCAATAGTCGCCTTAACCTCTATAGACCCTAGCCTACTAGATATATATAAAGAGGAGATTAATATCTTTTTTAATAAGCTAGCAAGTATACTACCTTAAAACTCTAAGTATAACTATATAATCAACTTAGAAGAAGGTAAGACGCTACCATAGATGCCCATCTATAACCTCTTATAGAAAGAGTTGCAGATCTTATAGGAGTACCTAGAGAGTGCTCTTAAGAAGGGCTAGATTAGGCCCAGCAAGTCGCCTACTAGAGCGCCTATCCTCTTTATACTAAAAGCAGAAGGTATAATATAGCTATATATCACGGGACACCTCCGTGACACCTTACACACGTCCACCTGTTTCCACCGACGCAGTAAGAAGAGACCGACCGCGAGACGGCAATCTGTCATATTCCGCCAGAATCCACCGAATTCTGCCATATTCCG